>MDSV01174164.1_pt1 | contig 10606 bp, 11 predicted proteins | sample 810851 | NCBI WGS metagenome assembly MDSV01 (sample SAMN05326640, study PRJNA326480) | marine metagenome | isolation source: seawater | place: Atlantic Ocean: North East | collected 2012 | reverse complement strand
TAGTCATCATTAAAGGAATAGCTGGGAACATTAGTGCAGCAACTGTGTAATCTATATTCATATCGAATCAAATTGATTATGGAGTTAGTGTTTGATATTTACAAGTAATATTTCATGCAGCATATAAAAATTTTTATAGAGTTAACACGATTTAATAAGCCGATAGGTTTTATGCTTTTATTTTGGCCTTGTTCGTGGGGATTGGCCTATGCTTATAATAGCAATCAAAACTTAAATTTATTTTTATATTATTTATTGTTATTTTTTTTAGGTTCAGTTTTAATGAGAAGTGCAGGCTGTATTTTTAATGATATTGTAGATAAAGATTTTGATAAAAAAGTCAAAAGAACAAAGAAACGTCCTATTCCAGCTGGTAAAATATCAGTTAAGCAATCTTATATTTATATTTTGATCCTTTGTGTAATAGCATTTTTAATTTTGTTACAATTCAATATTTTAACAATATTATTGGGTATGAGCTCTATGTTGTTGGCATTTTCCTATCCTTTTATGAAAAGAATAACTTACTGGCCACAATTATTTTTAGGCATAACTTTTAATTGGGGAATTTTAATGGCATGGACTTCAATGAATAATAGTATTAATGCAGAGATTACAATTCTCTATATATCAGCCATATTTTGGACATTGGGCTATGACACGATTTACGGAGCTCAAGATATGTCTGAAGATGAAATTATAGGTTTAAAATCTACCTCTATAAAATTTAAAAATAATATAAAGTCATTTTTAGGAGCATCCTATTTTGTAACAATAATTTTGATTACTTACCTATTTAAAGCTAATATTGGACTTAATCTTTTTTCAATTTTACTAATCATGTTTATTGGAAGCCTATTGTATCAATTGTTTATGTTTAATAAAAACAACCCAAAAAACTGTATCAAAATGTTCAAATTAAATAATTTTTCTGGTTTATTTCTTTTAATTGGAATTTTGCTTATTGATATTTAAATGAATATTCAGGGATTAACATTTATTTTAAAAAGACTTTTTAGAGAATATGTAAAAAAACATTTGAAAAGAATTTTTTTTGCTCTACTTTTATCTGTAGTGGTCGCTGGTAGTACAGCAGCGATAGCGTGGTTATTAGATCCAGCTGTAAAAAAAATTTTTGTTGAGCAAAATCAAACTTATGCTTGGTTAATACCCTTAATGATTATAATTGCTTTTTCCAGCAAAGGTTTCTCATTATATCTTGCAAGAGTAAATATTATTAGAGTCGGTCAAGAGGTTGCTGGAGCAATACAAAAAAAAATTGCAAATAATATATTAACTTCGGATATACAAACTTTAGATAATAGACATTCTGGTAAGTATTTATCAAATGTTTTATTTGACGCTAATCAAGTTCAAAATCTTGTTAGCACAGGAGTTTTAAATTTAATAAAAGATTCTTTAACCGTTGTAGCGCTTATTTCTGTTATGTTTTATCAAAATTGGAAATTATCATTATTTGCTATTTTAATGATGCCACTTGCTGGGGGCTTGGCAAAATCATTAGGTAAAAGAATGGGAAAAGCTACTTCTGAAGCAGGAGAGTCTTCAGGAAATTTAACTTCTTTTCTGTCAGAGATTTTTAAAGGGTCAAAAATGATTAGAATTTATCAAAAAGAGCATGAAGAAAATAAAAAAGCTAGAATAGTGATAGATGATCTAGTGGAAAAAAATATTAAAATTGGAAGTGTATTGATCAGAGCTACGCCAATAATGGAGTCACTAACAGGTCTAATGATTGCTGGTTTTATAGTTTTTTCAGGGCAACTGATCGCCTCGGGAGAACTTGGTGTCAATAATTTTTTTTCTTTTTTAGCTGCAATGATGCTAGCTTACCAACCAATCAGATCTTTAGCTACGCTTAATATGACGGCATATCAAGGAGCTGCTGCTTTTAAAAGAATTAGTGAAATTATAGATAAAAAAATAGATGTTGAAGAAAACTTAAACCTTCCAACTTTAAAATTAAATAATTCCAACATCACATTTGAAGGGGTTGGGTTTAAGTATTTTTCTACAAATGAAAAAGCAGTTAAAAATATTTCTTTTGATATAAAGGGAAATACTATAGCTGCTTTTGTTGGCCACAGTGGTGCAGGAAAAAGCACCATAATAAATTTATTACCAAGATTTTATGATCCTCAAGAGGGTTTAATTAAGATTGATGATCAGAATATAAAAGAAGTATCATTATTTTCATTAAGAAAAAGCTTATCTATGGTGAGTCAAGATGTAATTTTATTCGATGATACTATAAAAAATAATATTGCATACGCGAAGGAAAATGCAACTGAAGAAGAAATTTCAATAGCTTGTAGATACGCAGCAGCAGATGAATTCATAGAAAAATTGCCTGAGGGTTACAATACTATTGTCGGTGAAAATGGAATAAGACTTTCAGGTGGCCAAAAACAACGTTTGTCAATTGCCAGGGCAATCTTAAAAGAGTCGCCAATAATTTTATTAGATGAAGCAACTTCGTCATTAGACGCTGAATCTGAAGAAATTGTTCAAAATGCTATAAATTATCTAACTAAAAATAAAACTACTCTAGTAATAGCCCATAGACTGTCAACTATTCATAATGCTGATAAAATATTTGTAATGAAGAATGGTTCAATTATTAATTCAGGGACACATGAATTTTTGATTAACAGTTGTGAGGAGTATAAATCGCTATATAAAAAACAATTAAAATAATATGATTCTTTTATATAGAATCTTAACTATTTTAATTTATCCGTTACTGTTTATTTTTCTTTATTATCGAAAGATTATTAAAAAAGAAGATCCCATAAAATTTAAGGAAAAAATATTACCTTCTTGCTTTAAGGTAGAAAGAAAAGCTAAGTCAAAGTTAATTTGGTTCCATGCTGCAAGTATTGGTGAGTTTAAAAGTATAATTCCTATTATAAAAAAGTTACTTTTTGATAAAAAGAATCTAGAAATTCTAGTAACTACAACTACACTTAGTTCTGGAAATCTAGCTAAAATTGAGTTTAAAAAATATGATAATGTTTGTCATCGTTTTTTTCCCTTTGATTTAAATTTTTTAATTAAGAAATTTTTGAAACTTTGGAAACCTAATTATATTTTTTTAGTAGACTCTGAAATCTGGCCTAATTTAATTTTAACAGCTAAAAAAAAGAAAATACCTATAGCTATTATTAATGCAAGATTAACAGCAAAGACTTTTAATAAGTGGATGATGTTTCCAAATACAGCTAAAAGAGTATTTAATTCTTTTGATTTATGTCTTGCTTCAAATAATGAAACTAAAAACTATTTAAAAAAACTTAATGCTAAGAACATACACTTTAATGGTAATATAAAACTTATAAATAATGTAGATGAAAGTAAAATCAAAAATTTAAATGAAAAGTTTCTAGTTTTAAGAAGATTTTGGGTTGCAGCTAGCATTCACCAAGGTGAAGATCTATTTTGTTTAAAAACGCACCTAAGAATTAGAAAAAGATATAAAGATATTATTACTATTATAATTCCAAGACATATTGATAAAACTAAAGATATAAACGATTTATCAAAAAAGTTAAATTTAAAAACTCAATTATTAAATAATGGCGATAAGATCTTAGAAAATAAAGAAATTATTATTGTTAACTCTTTCGGTGTTTTACAAAATTATTTCAAATATGCTAAAAGTGTTTTTATTGGAAAATCTATGTTAAAAAAACTTGAAAATGAAGGCGGTCAAAATCCAATAGATGCTGCAAAATTAAAATGTAACATATACCATGGGCCATATGTATATAACTTTAAAGAAATCTATGAAATGCTCAAAAAAATTAACATAGCAAAAAAAGTAAAAACATATGAAGATTTGAGCAATAATTTAGTTAGAGATTTAAAAAATCCTCTTAAAAAAGATAGTAAAACTTCAAATTATCTTAATAATTTAGGTCAAAGAACATTAGAAAATACAATGGGAAAAATAAATAATTTTATTAAATGATTTTTAACAAACCTAATTATTGGAATACAAGAATAAGTGTCTTATCGATTATATTACTACCTTTAACGTTAATTGTATTTACTATCACTTTTCTAAAACAAAATATTACAAAATCAAAGAAATATGAGATACCAATCCTGTGTATTGGAAATATTTATATTGGTGGTACAGGCAAAACACCTACTTCGATTTTTATAGCAAAAAAACTTAAGGAGTCAGGTCATAATCCAGCGATACTAAGAAAATTTTACAAAAGCCATTCTGATGAACATGGTTTAATAAGAAATAAATTTAATAATTTAATTCTAAGCAAAAATAGAAAAGATGGTATTTTAAAATCTCAAAATGCAAATTTTGATAGCGTCATTCTTGATGATGGATTTCAGGATTATTCAATAAAAAAAGATTTAATTGTCTTATGTTTTAATCAAAATCAATTAATTGGAAATGGAATGATTTTGCCCTCTGGCCCGCTTCGAGAAGGCTTAAATAGTCTTAAGAGAGCTGATATAATTCTTATAAATGGAAAAAAAGATGTCAAATTTGAAAATAAAATTTTAAAAATTAATGAAAATTTAGAAATATTTTACTCAAATTATATTCCAGTTAATTTAGATGAATTTAGAAATAAAAAATTAATAGCTGTTGCTGGTATAGGAAATCCAGAAAATTTTTTTATTACACTTGAAGAAAATAATATTAAAATTGAAAAAAAAAAAATTTTTCCTGATCACTATAAATTTTCAAGAAATGAAATACAGAATCTTATAAATGAGGCTGACAAGTTAAACTGCCAAATTATAATGACTGAAAAAGATTATTTTAAAATAAAAGATTATAATATAAGTAAGATTAAATATCTCAAAGTTTCATTGGAGATAGATAATTCAGATAAATTTCTTAATAAAATTAAAAAAATATATGATTAAAATTATTAATTATTTTTTACAATCAATTTTTGTTTACTTATTTTTTTTTCTTGGTCGTATCTTAGGATTAAATATTGGCAGAAAATTTTTTGCTAACTTTTTTTTATTAATCGGGCCTTTTTTTAAGTCCAATAAAACAGTACAAAATAACCTGAATATAGTTTCTTACAAATTATCTCCTTTTAATAAAAAAAAAATCACTGAAAGCATGTGGAAAAATTATGGAATGACTTTCATAGAATATGTTTTTTTAAGTTCTTTTAGAAAAAAAAATTCACATATAATTATTAAAAAAGAGGAAAATTTGAAAGAAATAATTGAAGAAAATGAACCAGTTATTTTTATATCTGGTCATTTTGCTAACTTTGAATTGATGTCAATGGAAATATCAAAAAAAAAAAATACCATTAGCAACAATATATAGGCCGCTAAACAATATTTTTATAAATCCTTTTATGGAATATTTAAGAAAAAAATATGTTTGTAGAAATCAAATAAAAAAAGGAATTAAAGGTGTTAGAGAAACAATAGAGTATATAAAAAAGAAACACTCAATTGCGCTTATGATCGATCAGAGAGTAAGTGAAGGTAAAAGAATAAATTTTTTTAATAAACCTGCTTTTACAACTACACTGCCTGCACAACTTTCAATTAAGTTTGCTTTAAATATCGTGCCTGTTTATATAGAGAGAACTGCTAATAATAATTTTCAAATTGAATTTCAAAAAAAAATCAATCCAAAAAATTTTAAAAATAAAATAGATCTCACAGAAGAACTTAATAAGATCATAGAAAAAATGTTAATGAAAAACCCAAATCAATGGATCTGGACCCACAATAGATGGAAATAAAAACTATTTTTTTGGTATTCTAAACCTCTCATTCGCTTCAATTGAGGAAAAATAAGCCTCTTGTAAATCTACATTCCAATAGTTTAAATTTTGTAGTTGAATTTCTTTACCTGATATAGCACACAAAACATAATCTCCTTCTTCTACTATTTCAAAATAATTGTGTTTAAAAATAAGTTTAGCTTTTTTTTTATTCATCAATAAATTATACAATATATATTTTAAGATGAATATTGGATTAATTGGTAATGGTGGAAGAGAGCATTCTTTATGCAAAAAGATATATGAATCAAGATCAGTTAAAAAAATATTTTGTTTTCCAGGAAATGCTGGCACCTCGCTAATTGCAACCAATATTAAGACTGATATTTTAAACTTTAAAAAACTTCTTAAGTTAATCAAATTATACAAAATTGATTTGGTAGTAGTCGGTCCTGAAGAACCGTTAGTTAAGGGCATCGTTGATTTTTTAAAAAAGAACAAAATTAATGTATTTGGTCCAAATAGGTATGCCTCCAAATTGGAAGGCTCGAAAGCATTCATGAAAATGATATGTGCTCAAAATAAAATCCCCACGGCTAGATTTAAAATTTGTAGAAACTTTAAACAGGTTAAAAATTTTATAAATAATTGCAATCTTCCTATCGTTGTCAAAGCTAATGGCTTAGCTGCTGGTAAAGGTGTCACAATTTGTAAGACTAAGGAAAAGGTGAAAAAAGCTACTGATGAGATTTTTAAAGGTAAATTTGAATCTTCACGAACAGTAGTATTAGAAGAATTTTTGGAAGGCGAAGAGGCAAGTTACTTTGTGATTGTAGATGAAAAAAATTTTAAATTTTTTGGTACTGCGCAAGATCATAAACGAGTTTATGAAAATGATATTGGGCCAAATACAGGTGGCATGGGTGCGTATTCACCTGCTCCGATCGTAACGAAAATGATAGAAAAAAAAATAATATCAAAGATTATCAAACCAACTTTAGAGGCTTTAAAAAGAAAAAAAAACCCTTACAAAGGATTTTTGTATGTAGGATTAATGATTAAAAACGATGAGCCATACTTAATTGAATATAATATTAGAATGGGAGATCCTGAGTGTCAGGCGATTTTACCAAGATTAAAGACTGATATAGTTAAAATTTTTAAGAATACAATCAAAAATAGACTTCTAGAAACAAAAATAAAATGGAAAAAGCAAAAAAGTATGACAATTGTATTATGTGCAAGAGGATATCCTGGTAATTACAAAAAAAATTTACAAATTAATAATTTAAATAAAATTAAACTTTCAAAATCAGATTTTATTTATCATGCAGGTACAAAAATTAATAACAGTGAATTAAAATCAACTGGTGGAAGAGTTTTAAATGTTACCTCGATTGGAAATAATTTTTTAAAAATTCGAAATAAAATTATTTTAATTATAAAAAAAATTAATTGGAAAAAAGGATTTTATAGGAAAGATATTGGTTGGAAAGTAATAGATAAAAATGAGAGTCGTTAGCGGTACACTTAAAGGAAGGTCAATTAATTTTTTAAAAAATGCCAATACAAGGCCACTTAAGGATAATGTAAGGGAAAGTATTTTTAATATTTTAAAACATTCAAACTTTATTAAAGTTAAGGTAAAAAATTCAAATATTCTGGATTTATATTCTGGTATTGGGTCTTTTGGAATAGAATGTATTTCTAGAGGTGCGAATGAAGTTACCTTCGTTGAGAAAGATAAAAATACATCAAATGTATTAAAAGAAAATTTAATAAAACTATCAATAATTCGTAAATCAAAAATTTATAACAGCAGTATAGAAAATTTTTTAAAAAGAGGTTTAGAGGAAAAATTTCATATTTTTTTTTTTGACCCTCCCTTTGCGGATTTAGATTTTATTAAAAACCTTGAATTAATAAAAGATAATAAAATTTTTAAAAAAAAACATATTGTAATCATTCATAGAGAGGCAAAAAATAAAGAAGAATTTAAGGGTCTTTTAGAAATAGTTGACTCTAGACTTTATGGAAGATCTAAAATTATATTTGGTATATTTAACTAAGTAGTTTTTTTGTATAAACTTTAACTTGTTCAACAGCGGGCTGATCAAAAGGGTTAATGTTTAATAACTTACCTATAATAATTGTTTCTGTAATGAATAAAGAAAATAATTTTCCAAGAACTTCTTCGTTATTTTTTTTTATTTTAAATTCTCGAAAAGGTATTTGTTTTTTTTTTAAAACTTTTATCAAAGCGTATCTCTGAGCATTTTTTATTTTATTTAATTTTTTTTTATTAAAAAAACTACCTACGCTACTCCCTTTAGGAATAGTAGTTTTTAATTCTGAATTATTTTCAAAGCTAAAAATATTAAAGATTTTGTCATTTGGTCCATCTAAGTATAATTGTAATAAACTATGATGATCTTTTGGAGCAGTTGATACCATTGGTAAGAGACCTTTATTTTTTTTTCCCAGACTTTCAGCTAGTAGTTGCTGACACCAATATAAAAATTTTTCTAATTCCGGAGAATAATTTAAAAAGATTAAACTGCTAAATTTTTTTGAGCTTATAAGGCTTGCAAGTTTAATCGTGCTTTCTTTTAAAAAATTTAAATTCTTATTATCAAAACAATTTAATATCTTTGATCTAAATTTTTTTATATTAATTCCCATTAAATAAGCTGGAATAAGACCTGCTTCAGAAAGTACAGAGTACCTGCCGCCTATATAATCTCTGTGTTCTATATGAAATAAATTTAATTCTTTAGATAATAAAGATAGTAGATTATTTTTTTCTGAAATTAAAATTATGTTATTAGCTTTTTTTTTAATAATATTAAGTGAAAAGGTGTTTGATAAAGTTTCTACTGTATTTCCTGATTTCGAAATGATAACAAAAAGAACTTTAGATAAATTTTCTTTTTTTTTAAATGATATAATTTTTTTTTCATCAATGTTGTTAAAAAAATAAATTTTTTTTGTAATTTTTAATTGAAAAAAATTATAAACAGCTTCAACACCTAGAATTGAACCACCCATACCTATAAAGGCAATTTTATGAAACTTTTTAAATTTTTTTAAATCTTTTATTTTAATATTTAATTTAAAATTGTCGTCTAAAATACTAATAGTTTTTTTATTATTTTTTAAATCTTTTTTAATTTCCAGGAGAATTTTGTTATATCTTTTAATTAAATAATTTCGAGAATTGCTTTTAAGATTTTTGAGCTGAATATTATTTTTAAAAACTAAGTCTGTTTGAGTCACTTGCGAATTTTTTCTAATATAGAGTCTTCAACTGAAGTTGAATTTGTTAAGGATCTATCTTCTTTTTTTGGAGCTCTCAAGATTTTTTTGATTTTACTTTGTTGATCTTCTTTTTGTTTGTTTATTGTATCTGGCTCTGGGATTTCCTCGTAATTTGGTGGTAGAACTAAAGGTCCTTTTTTCTTTACCAAAAATTCGTCTGTGCTAGTTATTTTTTCATTTCTAAGTACTTTTCCTACGTTTCCGCAAGAAGATATTAAAAACAAAATTCCTAAATATATCAAAAATTTTTTCATTTAATTTTTCTTTAATAATCCACTCATTAACATAGCTATTATACCTAACGTTATAAATATGTCAGCTACATTGAATACAAACCAGTGAAAATTATTATAATGCAAATCAATGAAATCAGGTACAGCTTTATAAGTCAATCTGTCATAAAAATTTCCTAGGGCTCCTCCAATTATTATTGAATAGATAAGTTTATCTACATTTGTAGATAAAGCAAAAATATAAAATAAAAATATTATAACTAATCCAATTAAAATTGTGACAATATTATAAAATAAAGAAGAGTCAGAACTTAACAAACCAAAACCAATTCCAATATTCCAAATTAAATTAAAATTAACATAATCATTTATATAGTAAATATTTTCATTAAAATTACTAATAATTTTTGATTTTGAGAATCTATCAAAAAAAAATATTAATGATACAATAATAAGATAATATAAATTTTCTTTTTTTAAAAAAATTTTTTTTTTATCTTTTAGATTAATCAAATAATTCATCTCATATTAAATTGGAACATCTATTGCATTTTTTTTCCAAAATTTTCCAACATCTCGGGCACTTTTTTCCAATTGCTTTACTTACGTCAATTTTTGTTTCATCGTTTTCTGACAATATTTTCTCAGCTTTAGAAGTGATAAAATATTCAGCCAGATCTAGATTCTTTAACAATTCAAATTTATTTTTATTTATTGTTAATTTTATTTGAGCTTCTAAACTTGATCCAATTTCCTTCCTAGATCTTTTTTCTTCTATAGCCACGTTGGCATCTTGTTTAATTTTAAATAATTTCTCCCACTTTTCGTTTAAATCTCTATTCTCCCAATTCTTTGGGATTTGCACAAAATAATGTTCATGAATACTTTTATCCTCTTTACTAATCAAACTGAAAATTTCATCCGTTGTAAATACAAGAATAGGAGCAAACCATTTAAGCAGGCTCTCTAAAATTATATTTAGAACTATTACACAATTTTTCCTTTTTTTAGAATTTAAACTATCGCAATAAAGGACATCTTTTCTTATATCGAAGTAAAAAGATGAAAGATCTAAAGTGCAAAAATTAAGTAAATCCTTATATAGCTTATGAAAATTATAATTTTTTAAATTATTCTCAACAGACTTATTAATAGTATAAATTTTATGTAATATGTATTGTTCTAGTTCATCGAAGTCATTTAATTGCAATTTTTCAAAGTTTTGTTTTTCAAATTTATCTTTTATATTTCCAAGCATAAATCTAAAAGTATTTCTGATTTTTCTATAAGACTCCGCGTGTT
>MDSV01006285.1_pt1 | contig 10606 bp, 11 predicted proteins | sample 810851 | NCBI WGS metagenome assembly MDSV01 (sample SAMN05326640, study PRJNA326480) | marine metagenome | isolation source: seawater | place: Atlantic Ocean: North East | collected 2012 | reverse complement strand
GGTGAATTTCAGCTTCAATTTCATCAATACGTTTAATGTCAAACTTTGCTTTTTCTTTTATTTCTGTAACATCTTCTTGTTGTAAATTACCTAATTCTACGTGTGCATCGCAGGTTGCTAGTTCGATGTCGAGCCATTTTTGAAATTTGTTTTCTAAACTCCAAATAGCTTCCATTTTTTTTCGTGTATATCGTTTAATCATTGTTTTATAAATTTTAACAAACTCTTGAACTTGGCTCAATGGTTTTGATACTGCTGTAATTTTAATAAAACATAAAATTTAGATGTATTAAATGCGAGTTTTTTGAAATTTTTTACATTCTTAACACGATAACTTCTATAAAAGGTAAAAAAAAAATTAATTAGGGAGGCATGGCATGAAACCATCACCGTATCATCAATTAGAATTTTATAAATTATCAGACTTTACAGCTGTATTAGAAAAAGTAGGGCTTCATATGGATGTTAAAACAGGTGGGTTCCTTGCTAAAGATCGTTCTTTTACGGTTTCATCTTCACGATATGGAGGCGATTGTAAATTAACGTATAATGATGGAACAGAAGTTTCTATTTTAGATGGTCATATCTTTTTGGAATCGTTAAAGCATACAGAGTCTTCATTTAAGATTAAGTTATTTGTTAGTTAGTAATATCTAACTCTTTTTTTAATGGGCTGTTTAAGGGCTACTTAGTTGTAAGTGGTTATTTTTCTCGACGAATAATACGCCCTTTTGTTAAGTCATAGAGGGACATTTCTACTTGTACTTTATCACCTAGTATTATTTTAATACGATATTTATTTAAACGTCCTGCGTTATAAGCAATGATTTCTTGACCTGTTTCAAGTTCTACACGAAATTTTGTTTGAGGTAGACATTCTGTTACAACGCCATTAAGAACAAGGGTCTCTTCTTTTTCGCTACCTGAATGTTCTTTTGTTTTATTTCTTTTTTTTCGTCGTTTTGCCATTACTTATCTCCTTAAGATAGCCTATTATATACCCATCTACCTTTTTTACGAAACACTTAATTTGTAAGAATATTTGAATAACATTGCTTTTGGTTAACTTTAGTGAATTAATATTGTTATTTATGAATAAATGATATAATTTTTTTTTATGATTTCTGGACGGACTGTTATTTTAGGTGTTATTGGTGATCCTATTACTCACTCATTTTCTCCTTATTTGCATAATGGGGTTGCGGCTACGTTAGGGTTGGATCTTTGTTATGTTCCTTATCATGTTAATTCAGATTCATTGCAAGATGCTGTTGCTGGATTAAAGGCTTTAGGTGTACGTGGTTTTAATGTTACGGTTCCTCATAAAGAAGCTATTATGTCGTATTTAGATCATTGTGATGAGGTTGCGTTAGCTATGGGCGCTGTTAATACGGTTGTTAACCGAGATGGTCAGTTGTATGGGTATAATACGGATGGGAAAGGGTTTTTATATGCGCTTTCTGATCATCATAATGAAACGATTCAGGGCAAGCATATTGTTTTTTTGGGGGCAGGTGGAACAGCCAAGGCTTTAAGTTATGTGTGTCTAAAGAATCAGGTTGCTTCTCTTTCTATTATTAACAGAAGTCTTGATAAAGCTTCTTTGTTACAAAAGGAGTTACTAACTTTAAATGGTGATGTACCTATTCATGTTTTTAGTCGTGATGATGATGCTTCTTTAGCTGTACTTAAACAAGCTGATTTGATCATTAATGTTACTTCTTTGGGGTTATCTTCTGATGATGATTTACCTGTTGTTTCAACGGATTGGTTTCGTACAGAGCAATGTTTGGTTGATGTTATTTATAATCCAAAAGAAACACAATTTTTGTTGTTAGGGCGTGAACATGGTTTAAAGACGATTAATGGATTAGCTATGTTAGCTGCTCAGGCGGCTTATGCGTTTGAGTTGTTTGTTGATCGTGATGCTCCTTTTGATGAGTTTTTTTCAATGTTGGCGGATTTGTAGGTAATTATATGAGTGTTTTGGAGTGTTTAAAGCAAGGATTTAATAAATTAAAGCAAGATACTATTTTATTTGGACCTTATCTTGCTTTTACGTTGTTTAATATTGTTTATTCAAGGCATTTTCTTACATTAGGAGAAACTTTTTCTGCTAGTTATATGGTCTATTTGTTGGGTCAACATGTGTTACAGAGTTTAGTGGGGTTCTTTTTAATTATTATGATACTTAACTTACGTAAAGATGAGGTGTATATCCCATTAGCTTTTTCTTTGTTTTCGAATCGTTTATCAAAGTATTTGGGAATGTCTATTATTGTTAATATTCCATTTTCTATTGTTCTTTATTTGGGAATGAGTATGGCAAATATGGATTCTCAAGCTATGAGTGGTGCTGCTGTTATTTTATTGGGTATTGGTATTTATGTTATGGTGCCTTTAACTGCTTTTGGTTATTTTGCTTGTATTCGGTATGTGTTAAGTAAAAAACCTATTATGGTTGTTTTTACTGAAACGTTGTTATGTTGTTTTAAACAGTATCGTATTAGTTTACGTTGGTTTTGGATGATGCTAACACTTAATATGTTACAAATTTTTGTTCTTCCCCTGACGGTAACTAATTTTATTTTAAAAGATGTTTTATTAGCCATGGTTCAAGCCTTTATTTTAACTCTTATTATGAGTTTTTCGGTTTTATATTATAAACAGTTTGTTTCGCCTTTATTTCGTGAAGAGCGTGCTGATACGATAGCCTCATCGGACTTGGATATTACGGATGTTGATAATGATGTTGATGGAAATGAATCGTGATAGCATGGGGTATTATCTTTTTTTTGTGTAATCCAATAAGGATTTGATTTTTCTGGTGATGTATCTGTAAGAGTAGGGGTGATGAAATGGCTTCCTAGTGATTCTGAGCGATGGAGAGAAGCGGTGATGATTAATTTTGCTAATAGGGCATGTTGATATAATTTTGTATAGGATGTGTCCGAATATGTCTCTGATTGTAGTAAGTTATTTATTAATTTTAAACTGGTATTTAAGGAATCTTTATCTCTTATAATGCCACATTGTGACCATAGTAGGTTATGAATATAATCAAGCTTGTCAGTATTGGAAGCTGGTTGCGGACTGGTTATAGCCTTATTATGAGGCGTGGGTGATGATTGGGTTTTGCTTAGATCTTTTTGGATTTGCTTAGCTGCTCTATTGGCAAATACGAGACCCTCTAGCAGTGAATTAGATGCCAATCGATTTGCTCCATGAGAGCCGTTACAGGCTACTTCTCCTATAGCATATAAATTTGTTACATTGGTTTGACTATGTTCGTTTGTTAACAGGCCTCCCATCATATAGTGTGCTGTTGGTGTAATTGGGATAAGATCATTTCTTAACGTTAACTTTTCTTTTGCTATCGCGTTTGAAATAGCTGGAAAATCGGATTCTTTGTTTTTGTGGCTATTACGACAATCAAGGTAGACAGTATTTCCTTGGCTTAATTGGTTGTAGATTCCTCTACTTACAATATCTCTTGGTGCTAAGGAATGATTCGGGTGATGATTCTTCATAAATTCATCACCATTTTGATTGATCAGTATGGCTCCAGCACCTCGGATTGCTTCTGAGATTAAAAAATAACTGTTTAGTGTTTTATCTAGACAAAAGCTTGTAGGGTGAAATTGCATAAACTCTAAATCAATTAAGGAGCAACCGGCTTCATAACCTAAAAATAAGCCATCTCCAGTTGCTATTTTTGGATTGGATGTATGTTTGAAGAGTTGTCCTATGCCTCCTGTACTAAGGCATGTGATGGTGCTTGAAATGGTGATGATTCTATTTTGTTGTTTTGCATAGCATCCATAGCAAGTATTATTCTTGGTTAAGAGTTTAAATGCTGCTGTGTCTTCTAATAAGGTGATGTTTTTTTCTTTTTTTATTTGCTTTGTTAGGTGGGTGATGATTGTTTTTCCCGTTTGATCTTTGTTATGAAGGACTCTTGGAATGGAGTGGGCTGCCTCTTGTGTAAAGTCTAGGGTATTATTAATCGTTTCAAATGTAAGTCCGGTATTTAATAATTCTTGTAATGCGTTGGGCCCTTCTTTTGTTAAGATATCAACGATTTTTGCATGGTTATGGTAACAGCCTGCTTTCATAGTATCATCGAAATGTTTTTTGGGACTGTCTACTTTGTTTAAGGCGGCAGCGATTCCTCCTTGAGCGTAGTGAGTGTTACTTTCTGCGAGTTGATCTTTGGTGATGATTAAAACTGATGCAAATTGGGCACATCTTAGGGCTGTTATCAGACCTGCTATTCCTGATCCTATAATGACTATGTCTGTGTTGTAATGATTTTTAAGCATACTATATAGTAAAAATCTTTAATTGCTAAATCAAGTTTATTCTTATTATAAATTTATTTTGATTCACAAATAAAATTATTTCTTTTAAAATTGTCTCATGAAAAAAGTGGTTAGTTTTTTAAGATTATCTTGTATTGCTTTACTTTTATTTTTATTTTCTTCTTTTATTATAGCTAGTTGTGATCATGATCATGGTTATGAAACTTTTGTAACTCATAGTTGTGTATTATGTTTTTTTCAATCTGTGATGGTTAGCGGTGTTACTGGTTTTATTTTATTTTTATTTTGTTTTTACGTGTCATTGGTGTGGTTATTTACTGATATTTTATTAAAAGAAATAGTACGTTTATTGATTAGACCTCGATCGCCTCCTGTTTTTCTTTTTCTTTAAATTTTATTATTTTAAATTTTGTGAGGGATCCTCACGATAAGGAGATTAAGAATGAAACGTAGTTTATTTATGATCGTTATGTTAAGTATGTTGACATCATTTGTATATGCTCAGTCAAAGGCACCTACTGATTTGCCTAACTTTTCTGTTATTGGTAACTTTTTAGGAACTCATACAGAAAGTGCATCATCTTTTGATGTGCAAGAAATTGAAGTATCGTATCAACATTATTTGTATCCATCTGTAAAGGCTGATGTTTTTACCGCTTTTCATAAAGAAGAATCAGGTGCTGTTGCGATTGGGCTAGAAGAAGCTTATGTAACTTTTTCTGACCTTTTTGGTGTTTTAGTTCCTAACTATACTTATAATTTGGGTTTAGGGGCTATTGTTGGAAAGAAGCGTGTTGGTTTTGGAAAATTAAATACACTTCATCCAGAGCAATGGTTATTTGTTGATCGGCCTCTTGCAACTCAACAGTTAGTGGGTGGCGCTGAAGGATTAGCTGCAGAAGGAGCTCAAATAAATTATTTGTTACCGTTACCGTTTTTTTCTCAATTAGAAGCGGGTTTATGGACTGTAGCTGCTCATCATGATCATGAAGAAGAAGGTGAAGAATCTCATTCTGGTGTTGAATATGAAAATAAGTTGTTTAATTCTAGACTTTGGAATGGATTTAAATTATCAACTAATCAAGAGTTAGAATTAGGACTAAATTATCTTATTGGTAATGTAACAGCTACTGAAGCGGATGATAAAGCGGATGTTTTAGGAGTAGATTTAACTTATAATTTAGATTTAAATCGAGATAAGTATTTATTACTAAAAGCAGAAGCCTATCAAGCAACATATGGTCATGAAGGTGAATCTCGTGCTGATCAATTAGGTGGTTTTGTTTTAGGAAATCTAAAGCTTAATAATTATTATCAAACAGGATTTCGTTATAGTTTCTTAGGTAAGCATGGTGATGAAGGGTCCTCACAGACTCAACTTTCGTTAATGTTAACTAGACAATTGACAGAAACATCCAAATTTAGACTTCAGTACAATATTAATGATAGCGCAGAAGATATGGTTGCGGTTCAATTTGTTTTTGGAGTAGGACCTCATTCTCATGTTTTACAGTAAGTTAGTAACTGCATTTATTGCTAGTATATGTCTTACAGGAGCTGTTTTCGCAGCTCCTGTAAAGGTTGTTACTATATCAGATGATTTTACGTCCATTGCTCAGTCTATTGGAGGTAAGCATGTTGTTGTAACATCGTTGATTACGGGTAGCCGTAATTTGCATAGTATTAATCCAAAGCCATCGATGGTTATGATGATTAAAAATGCTGATTTATTGATTCGTTTGGGAATGTCTCAGGATAAATGGATTGATGGTCTTATCCATGTTGCTAAGAATCCAAATTTATTTCCTGGTAAACAAGGATACTTAGATGCTTCTACTAATATCGAAAAATTAGAAGTACCACAAGGTAATATCGATGGTAGTATGGGAGATGTTCATTTACATGGAAATCCTCATTACTGGCTTAATCCAAAAAATGGTCTTGTGATTGCTGAACAGATTAAAGATCAGCTGATTCTTATTGATCCGGATCATGCTAGAGATTATCAGGCTAATTATCAAAATTTTTCGCTAGCTTTAAAGGCTAAAATTAAAGTTTGGAAGCAAGCTTTAAAGTCCTATCAAAATTATAATTTTGTTACGTATCATAAAGCTTGGTCTTATTTTTTTGATGGGTTTGATTTAAGGATGGTGGGTGAGCTAGAGCCGTTGCCTGGTATAGCTCCGACTACAAAACATTTGGTTAATTTAAGTCAAACACTAAAAGAATCCAATGTTCCTACGATTGTTATGTCGACAATCTATTATCCAAAAAAAATTAGTCAGTCTTTTGCTAAGAAACAAGGTGCAAAATTTGTTTTTGTTTCTGCTAGTGTTGGATCAGATGGAGTGACTTCTTATGAATCATTATTTGATTATTTAGTGGGAGCTGTAACGAAGTGATATCAATTTTATTAATTCCTCTTTTTTTATGTTTTATTTTAGTACTCATTCATGTTTACTTTGGTGCTTATGTTTTAAAAAGAGGCATTTTATTTATTGATTTAGCTTTGGCTCAATGGGCTGCTTTTGGTTATTTAATTGGGTATGCTTATCATGTTGAAAATCCATTTTATTTATTTTTATGTGGATTTGGAGCAACAGTTATTGCTGCTTTTATATTAGCTTTAGTTAAGCCTTTGTTTGCTGCTGTTAATTTGCAAGAAGCCATTATTGGTGTCATGTATATTTTAGCAGCAGCAGCTGCTATGGCTTTTATTTCTAGTACAGGCTTAGAAGTTCATCATTTAAAAGAGATGTTAACGGGATACTTGTTATTTGTTCAATTACAAGATTTACTTGTTACTATGATTTTATATGCTGTTGTTGGGGTATTATGTTTTGTTTTTCATTCATATTTGTTTAAGAGTCGCTCTCAGCTATCGGAATTTTTATTTTATAGTTTGTTTGGGGTTGTTGTAACTTCTTCGGTGAAGTTAGTGGGTTTATTATTAGTCTTTTCGTTTTTAGTGTTACCTATTTTAAGTGTTATTTTATTTGTAAAATCATTAAAAAAACAAATTTTTTTAGGCTGGGGTGTTGGTGTGATTTCGGCTTGTTTGGGGCTTTTGGCTTCGATAATTTTAGACATTCCTCCTAGTCTTTGTGTGATTTTGGTATTATGTGTTGCTTTGGTTGTTGGTGTTGTTAGTCATGTTGTGATCAATCGTTTTCAGATCGTTCGATAACGATTTGATTATGGTCTATTTTAGTTTCCTTGATTACAATAACCTTTATGGAATATAAGCCGTTAAATTTTGAAGAATCGCTTGTTAGTCAGTGGGATGACGAAGGACTGTATCAAAGTGATGAGTCTGTTGATAAGGATCCGTATTATGTGTTGGAAATGTTTCCGTATCCTTCGGGGCAGTTACATATGGGGCATGTTAGAAATTATGTGATTGGAGATGCTTTAGCTCGTTTTAAACGAATGCAGGGTTTTAATGTTTTGTATCCTATGGGCTTTGATAGTTTTGGGTTGCCAGCGGAGAATGCGGCTATTAAACATGGGGTTAATCCCAAAGATTGGACTCAAAAAAATGTTGAACAAATGGTTGATCAACTAAAGCGTTTAGGGCTTGGTTATGATTGGTCTCGAACCTTATCAACATTTAAAGATGATTATTATCAGTGGAATCAATGGTTATTTTTAACTTTTTATGAGAAGGGGTTAGTATATCGAAAAAAGGGATGGGTTAATTGGGATCCTGTGGATCAGACTGTGTTAGCTAATGAACAGGTTATTGATGGTAAGGGATGGCGCTCTGGTGCTGTGGTTGAAAAAAAGGAAATTGATCAATGGTACCTTAAAATTACAGATTATGCTCAGGAACTTTTAGATGATTTGGATAAGCTGACGGATTGGCCTGATCGTGTAAAGTTAATGCAAAAAAACTGGATTGGCAAAAGTGTTGGTACAGAAATTGATTTTTTACTTGTTGATAAACAGGGGAATGAGATTGATAGGGTAACTGTTTTTACAACGCGACCCGATACGCTTTATGGTGCTACTTATGTTTCGATGGCTTGTGAGCATAGTTTGATAACTAAATTATTAGAGTATGCGGATGATAAAGCTGATATTGAAGCGTTTATTCATAAAACGTTAGCATCAAATCAAGTTGATCGATCGGATGCTACCAAACCTAAAACAGGGAAATGGTTAGGTGTATATGCTGTTAATCCTGTGAACCAGGAACAGATTCCGTTGTATGTAGCTGATTATGTATTGATGGATTATGGAACGGGTGTTGTTATGGCGGTACCGGCTCATGATACACGTGATTTTGCATTTGCTAAGGCTCATGATTTACCTATTCGTATTGTTATTACACCAGCTACAGGATTGGCTGATGAAACGTTAAAGGATGCTTACACGGAATCAGGTCGTTTAATTGATTCTAATCAATTTACGGGTCTTGATAGTATTAAGGCAAAAGATGAGATTACCGATTATTTGATTTCTTTGGATAAGGGGCGTCGTAAAGAGCAGTTTCGGTTACGAGACTGGTTGATATCACGGCAACGTTATTGGGGAACACCTATTCCTATGATGTATGATGAGAATAAGAATCCTGTTCCTGTTTCAAAAGATGCTTTACCGGTTTTATTACCAGAAGATGCTCAGTTTGATGGTAAAGGAAATCCGTTGGCTTCTTCAGAATCGTTTATGAATGTGTCTTATGATGGGAAACAATATCGACGTGAAACGGATACAATGGATACGTTTTTTGATTCATCATGGTATTTTTTACGTTACTGTGATGCTACTAATACCACGAAACCGTTCGATGCTGAAAAAATTTCGTATTGGATGAATGTGGATCAGTATATTGGTGGGATAGAACATGCGGTATTACATTTATTGTATGCTCGTTTTTTTGTTAAAGCGTGTCGTGATTGTGGTTTATTAACTATTGATGAACCGTTTAAACGTTTGTTATGCCAAGGTATGGTATTAAAAGATGGGGCGAAGATGTCAAAATCTTTGGGTAATACGGTTGATCCAAGTGCTATTATTACTAAATATGGTGCGGATACAGCACGTATTTTTATTTTATTTGGTGCTCCAGTAGAGCGAGATTTAGAGTATTCAGAAACTGGTGTAGAAGGATCTTTTCGTTTTTTAAAACGTTTTTTTTCAATTACAAAAGGGTATCAAAATTATCCGTTAAAAGAGGGTAAGCAAGATGATTTAACAAAATTATGTCATAAAACTATTAAGGCGGTTACGGATGATTTAGCTCGCTTTAGTTTTAATACAGCCATTAGTCGGATTATGGAATTAGTAAACGCTATGTATACGATGGGAACCACAAAAGACGTTGTCTTAACCAGTGTTTTATTGTTAGCACCATTGGCTCCTTTTATGAGTGATCATATTTGGAGTAGTTTAGGAGAGTCTGGATCGGTTCATTCTCAAGATTGGCCTGTTTTTGATGATCGTTATGTTCAAGATGATGTGATTACGTTAGTGTGTCAGGTTAATGGAAAAGTAAGAGAAAAATTGTCCGTAGCTATCGATTCAGATCAGGAATCGGTTGAATTAGTGGCAAAATCCTCAGAAAAAATTCAATCATATTTGGATTCAGGTACCTTACGTAAAACAATTTTTGTGCCTAATAAATTGATTAATTTTGTAGTAGTATAGTAAAAATATATTTTTTTGAATTTTTTTTTTAAAAAGTTTCGATAATTAATATAGAAGCTAATTATAGCATATAATAATATTTAGGAGATAGTAAATGATAGTAAATAATTTTTTTCAAATTTTTATCGGTATTTTAAGTGTTGTAATCCTTGTTGGTTGTTCTGCTTTTCCGGATGATCGAGTTTTAGATGTTGTAACATCATCTTCTGATTCTAGTAATGTACAAGAAGAAACTCCATCAGCAAGTATGACGGAAGAAACTCCATCAGCAAGCATGACGGAAGAAACTCCATCAGCAAGCATGACGGAAGAAACTCCATCAGCAAGCATGACGGAAGAAATTTCATCAGTAAGTATGACGGAAGAAATTTCATCAGCAAGTATGACGGAAGAATAATTTGAAGATTAGTAAAGCCATAATAATTAAAATCTAGTAAAAGAGAGATAACTATACATGGACTTTAGTATTTAGAATCTTTTTTTCTAGGATACTATTTTTTATATCTTATAGTGATATTAGCTAATTATTTCGTTTCTTTTGGTTTAGCTATAATATCTAAGGTTTTGTTTTTGATTCCAACTTTAGCACTTCCTCCTTTATTTAGGGAACCAAATAGTAGTTCATTTGATAAAGG
>MDSV01183797.1_pt1 | contig 10607 bp, 10 predicted proteins | sample 810851 | NCBI WGS metagenome assembly MDSV01 (sample SAMN05326640, study PRJNA326480) | marine metagenome | isolation source: seawater | place: Atlantic Ocean: North East | collected 2012 | reverse complement strand
GTAAAGCATTCATACCAAGTTTCTTTAATTTTTTTTCGTCATATATATTTATTCTTAAACCCACTTTTTTAAGTGAGTTTAATCTTTTTGCATATTCATCTGGATGAAGAATATTTCCTGGTTCTGAAACTAAATCTCTGGCATAGAAAGTCCCTTCTTCCAGAGCCTTAAATTTTAATTGGTTTTGAGCAGAGGGTTTATTTTTATTTCCAAAAACGTTAATAGAAATAATTCTGGTTTCTTTTTTTGTTTTATATTTTTTGAATTCGTAGGATTTAAGTTTAAGCCCATGTAAAAAATATCCTAAAAAATCATTATGTTTACTAGCTACACTATCAGAGTTTATGAAATATTCACTATTCTTACCGTAATTTATACGTCCATAAAATTCAGATCCTAGATTTTCTATATCTGAGGTTCTTAAATTATTTTTAATAGATATTAAAACTATTTTTTTTTTAGAGTTGACTTCAAAAACAAATAAATTTTTTTTTATGTCACTAGTTTTTAACAAATCGTTTATGTAAGAAAACTCAGAATTCGAGAGAAATTTTTTTAAGCTATTAATATTAAATTTCTCATTAGTAAATAAGACCAAATTTGCGGAAGTCTTTCCGCCCATTTTTGTTAAATATTTAATTTTAATAGTCATAAATTTTAAATTAATAGACTTGATTGGTATATATGTGCAATTATGACAGATTTCAATGGACTATTAATCATAGTGTACTATCATAGGTTGAGTTTTAATTAAAGTTGAATTATTTATATACAACAAATTCTCATGGTAAAAAACAAAATTTATAACTATATAGCTCTAGAATTTACAAGGTCTTTTATACTAACGCTATTTTCACTGTCTTTGATTGCTTGGACGGTAAGAGCAGTAAATTTTTTAGATTTGATAGTTGATAGTGGTTATTCTACTTCCACATATTTCCTTTATTCTTTGTTGAACTTAACCAATATATTGACAAAATTTATTCCCTTAAGCTTCTTATTGGCTTTGGTGTTCACTGTTATAAAATTAGAGAGACAAAACGAATTACTGGTAATCTGGACTTCAGGCATATCAAAAAAACAAATATCTAATTTATTTCTTCGAATTTCATTTGTTGTAGTTTTATTCTACATAAGTTTTTCTACTATTATCACTCCCTACTCTTTAAATAAATCTAGAACTTTAATAAAGCAATCTGGAGTTGATACAGTCTCAAATCTTTTAAAACCAAATGTTTTTGCAGATACATTTAAGGGTTTAACTTTTTATATAGGAGAAAAAGATCAAAATATTTTAAGAAATATTTTTATCAAAGACGACGGGAATAATTTGGGAAATTTATTACCGGAGAAAAATGGAGCAAAAAATAAAACAATTATTGCCAAAAATGGAATTATAAGTGAAAATAAAATTATTTTAGAAAATGGAGTAATTCAGTCATATGATGACAATGATATTGTTAAAATTATTCAATTTAATAGAACTCTGCTAAATTTTGAAAATTTTGATAACAGAGTAATTAAAGAAGTAAAAATACAAGAGACTCCAACTTTAAAAATACTAACCTGTCTAAAAAATAATTTTAATAAAATTTTAGATGAAGATAAAGTTGTAAAAAATTGTCCTAAAAATAATATTTCAATTATTGTTGAAACTTTTTCTAGAAGAATGATAATGCCTTTTTATATTCCAATTATATCGATATTAATTTCCTTTTTGTTAATCTATAAAAAAAATAAAAGAAATAAAGTTTTTAATAGATATATATTTTTTATACTTGGATTCTTATTATTGGTGATGTCTGATTTATTAGTAAGGTACTCGGGTATATCAAGCTTTTATTTTTACACTTATTTAGTAACACCTTTCTTGCTGTCACCTTTGGTTTACTTAATTTTGATTAATAGCTTTAAGAAAGAATTGAAATGAATAATAAAATTAATAATTATCTCATTCTAGAATATTGTAAAGTTCTATCTAATACAATACTGATATTTATGTGTCTTGGGCTAATACTTAATTTATTTGAAGAAATAGAGTTTTTTAAGAATTCAGAAGTGAGCTTTTTTTTACCAGTAATTTTAACTCTATCTTATATTCCTAATTTAGTTTTCATCAATTTGATGCCTTTTGTAGTTTTTTTGTCCGCTATGTGGTTTTTTATCTCGATAAAATATAATAACGAATTATTAACATTAAAAGTTTTTGGATATTCAAATATAAAAATCATATCAATAATAGGATGTGTTACGTTTTTTTGGGGGTTAATAATAATACTTATAATAAATCCCGTTACCTCAAATATGGTAAAATACTATGAGAAGACTAAATCTAATTATTCAAAAGATACCGACCACTTAGTTACTATAAATAGAAATGGAGTATGGATAAGAGAGACTAAGAAAGATGATTTGATAATAATCAATGCAAAGAGGCTTGAAAGAAATTATCTGGTAGATGTATCTATCAATATAATAGAAAAAAATAATTTAATTAAAGAAAGAATAGAGGCTGAAAAAGCTGATGTCTCAACAAATAATTGGTTGCTTAAAAATGCCAAGATTTATAAATTTGAAGAACTAGACGATATAAATGTTAGTAAAATAGATTTGAAAGAATTTCAGTCATTTTACAACTTAAGCAAATTAAACACATTATACAAAAATTTAGATACAATATCCTTCTTAGAGTTGGTCGGTGATTATAATAAATTAATAATTAGAGGTTATGAAAAATCGACTATTTCAGAAAAAATCAATTCTTTTTTCTCACTACCATTTTTTTTATTACTAATGTCTTTTTTAGCGGCTATTTTTACAATAAATAATAAGACCTTTAATAATATAAATTACCTACTAATTGCAGTAATTGTTTGTGCAGTAATTTATTATATGAAAGATTTGTCAGTAGCTTTAGGAAAGTCAGATAGATTATCTCCTGAGCTATCTGTGTGGATACCAATAATTATTATTAGTTTGATTAACTCAGTTGGTTTATTGCAAATAAATGAAAAATAATTTACTAAAATTTTTATTAATATTTTTCGTATTTTTTCAAAATACTTTATACGCAAACGAATTAGATATTTCTGCATCAGAAATAAAGATTGACAAAAAAAACTCTGAAATTCAATTTATTGGAAGTATAAAAGCCGTAGATGAAAGTAATAATGTTTTAATGTCGGAGGAGGCGTATTATTTGAAAGAAAAAGACTTTTTGAAAAGTAAAGGAGCTACCAAAATTATAACCAGAGAAAATTACGTCTTTGAAAGTGAAAATGTTGAATTTGATAATAAAAATAATATAATTAAATCAAATTATCCTTCCATAATATTTGATACTGATGGTAATAAAATTTCATTAGAAATGTTTAATTATAATTCTATTGAAAATGTACTTTTTTCAAAAGGTAAAATCAAAATGCAAGATAAAAACAATAATATCTTCAATTTCACTGAAATTTATATTGACGAAAAAAAAAAGAAAATAATCGGTTCAGACGCAAAATTATTTTTAAATGATAACGATTTTAAGGTCGATAAGCGAAATAATCCAAGAATATTTGCAAATAGTATTGCCGTAAGTTCTGACATTACATCTGTTCACAAAGGAGTATTAACCTATTGTCAATTTAGAGAGGGTAACAAATGTCCGCCATGGGAATTAAGAGCTAAAAAAATCAAACATAATAATTCAAAAAAAACAGTTTATTATGATAATGCTTTTTTAAAAATATACGATTTTCCTATATTCTTTTTTCCTAGATTATCGCATGCTGATCCAACAGTAAAAAGAAGGTCTGGTTTTTTAGTTCCATCTTTTTCGAATAGTTCAAACATTGGATTGGGATTAGATATGCCGTACTTTTGGGATATAGCTGACGACAAAGACATAACATTTACTCCAAGAATTTACAGCAGCAATGAACCGCTTTATCTTGCAGAGTACAGACAAGATTTTTTTAAGTCATTTTTTATTTTAGATGGCGGATATTCAAAAGGTTATAAAGAAAAAACTGATAAAAAAACTCCTGGTTCTAGATCACATGTCTTTTCTAGACTAAATACAACTTTTTTAGAAGAGGTTGATCATTTTAGTAATTTAGAAATTAATTTACAACATGTATCAAATGATACTTATCCTAAGATAAACAAATTACAAACATCATTAGTAGATTATCTTGACGATACTCTTAAAAATACTGTTAATTACAATTACCAAAAAAAAGATCTTTTTTTTAATACCAACTTTTCTGCTTACGAAGATTTATCTAAAACAGGAAATCAAAAATATGAATTTGTATATCCAGAGTCTTCTTTAGAAAAAAACTTATTTTTAGATGAAAAATTGGGAATTGTTGATTTAAAGTCTGAGCTAGTAGTAAAAAATTACGACGTAGATAAACAGATTGATGTTGTGTCAAATCAACTAAATTGGGTGTCTAATAGCTGGATTAACAAATTTGGCTTTGAAAACGAGTTTTTAGGTTTAATTAAAAATGTAAATTATGATGCTAAAAATGTTTCAAACTATAAAACCAAAAATACTGTTTCAGAATTTTATGGTGCTCTAGGATTTAAATCAGAACTAGGACTGTTTAAATATCATCAAGATAAACGTTTAAGTGTTTTGAAACCAAAAGTTTTATTTAAATTGTCTCCAAGTGACTCTAGAAATATCTCAACTAATTCAACCACTTTAAGTTATTCAAAACTATTTAATCTTAACAAGATTAATACTATTGATGAAGTAGATACTGGGTCAAGTGTTAGCCTTGGTTTTGATTATAAAGTAAATGACCTAGATGGTAATAAAAATATTAAAGGTGAAAAATTTAAATTTAGCTTAGGTCAAATCATAAGTGAAAAAGAAAATAAAGATATGCCAAAAAAGTCATCTTTAAATCAAAGATTTTCTGATATTGCTGGTGAAACAAAAATTAAGCTTAATAACAATCTAACCTTATCAAATAACTTTTTGTTAGATCAAAATTTAGAAGAATTAAATAAAAATAAAATAGACCTAGATTTAGTTTATCCTAAAACAAACTTTAATTTGAGCTTTTTGGAGGAAAAACAGCATATAGGTAATCAAAAATATCTACAGACTAATGCAGGTTTCAATTTTAAAAATTCAGCGATTACATTTGGGGCAAAAAGAAATTTATTATCTAATTCAGCAGAGTTTTATGATTTAAGTTACGAATATATAAATGATTGTTTAAGAGCAGGCCTTGCATTTAGACGAGAATTTTATCGAGATCGTGATCTAGAGCCTGAAGATACATTAATGTTTAAAATAACATTTTCGCCATTTGGATCTATAACATCTCCTTCTTTTAATTAATGAAAAAAATTTTATTTATAATTGTTTTATTTATTTTTTTTGTAAATGAAAAAGATGCAAAAACAGAAATTCAGAATAAAATAATTGCTAAAGTTGGTAATGACATAATCACTAACTTTGATATAATAAATGAAATAAATACTATTTTGGCTTTGTCAAACGAGAAACCTACTCAAGAAAATATTAATAAATTACAAACAATGGCATTTATAAGTTTAAAAAAGAATATTATAAAAAAAATTGAAATTGAAAAATTCAAAATAACAGAGTTTAATAATAGAGATTTGAATAATTACATAGTTGGTATCGAAAGCAATCTCGGTCTTAACGACTCTTCTTTACAGGATCATTTCAAAAAATATAGTGCAAATTATGAACATTTTGTAAGTTCTGCCATAATTAGTCTTAAATGGAATTCTTTAATATACACATTGTACCAAAAACAGTTAGACGTCGATGAAAATCTAATAAACTCAAGTTTATCGAAAGAGATAACAAAACAAGAAGAAATAACAGAATATAATTTATCCGAAATTGTAATAGAAAATAACGAGAATATTAATATTTCAAATATTTTAAGTAGTATTGAAACAAAGGGTTTTAAAACAACAGCAACATTATTAAGCAACTCGATTACATCTTCCCAGGGAGGGGAAATTGGCTGGATGCCTTCAAAGTCTATTTCCACATTATACCTAAAAGAGATTAAAAAATTAAATATTGGAGAAGTGACAAGTCCAATTAACAATAGCAACAATATTGTTTTAATTAAACTCAATGATAAAAGAATTCTTAAAAAAGAAAATTTAGATTTGGATAGAATTAAAAAAGCTATCGTAAAAAAAAAGAAAGAGGAAAAATTAGATATTTTTTCAAACTCGCACTATATTGATTTAGAAAAAAAAACCTTTATAGAATTAAATGGATAAATTTGCTATAATTTTAGGAGAGCCTAATAGTATTAATTCAGAGATATTATTAAAATCTAAAGCTTTTAAAACAAACTGTATAATAATTGGAAGTTTTAATCTTCTCAAAGCTCAATTAAAAACTTTAAAACTTAGAAAAAAATTAAAAAAAATAGAGAATATCAATGAATACCAAACGACTAAAAATGAATTAAAAATACTTGATATTAACTTAAATTTTAAAAAACCTTTTAATGTACCCCCTGAAGAAACAACAAGATACTTGTTAAAAAGTTTCAATATTGCTCATGATCTAGCGAAAAAAAAAATTATTAAAGGTTTTATTAATTGTGCAGTAAATAAAAAGACTTTGTTTAAAAACAAAGATATAGGAGTTACTGAGTATCTTGCAAAAAAAAATAAATGTAATCATTCTGAGGTTATGATGATTTACAATAATAAATTATCTGTAGTTCCTTTTACAACCCATGTAAGATTAAAAAAAATAACAAAATTAATACAAAAAATTAAAATTATAAAAAAAATAAAGACTTTAAATATTTTTTATAAAAAAATTTTTAAAAAAAAACCTAAAATTGGTATTTTAGGTTTAAATCCTCATAATTATGAATTACGTAAAAACTCTGAAGAAAAAAAAATAATTATCCCTGCGGTAAATAATCTAAAAAAAACAATTAATATAATAGGCCCCATACCTGCAGACACAGCTTTTTTAAAGGAGAATCAAATTAAATTAGATATTATTGTTGGTATGTATCACGATCAAGTTCTTGCCCCATTTAAAGCTTTATATGGTTTTGATGCTGTCAATATAACCTTGGGCCTGCCTTATCTTAGATTGTCACCAGACCATGGAACAGCGAGAGATAAAGTTGGTTTGAATATTTCAAATCCACAAAGTTTAAATAAGTGTATAGATATAATTTCCAAATATAAAGATTAATGTTAAAATTTAAAAAGTCACTAGGTCAAAACCTTTTAATTGATAAAAATATAATTAATAAAATTTTATCTCTTTCTACAGTTTACAAAAAAAATATAGTCGAAATAGGACCAGGGACTGGAAATTTGACATCAGAAATTATTAAAAAAAAACCTTTAAAGTTAATTCTTATTGAAAAAGACGAAAAATTTATAAAGATATTGAAAGAGAACTATGGAAAAAAAAATAACGTAAAATATGTTAATAAAGATATTTTAAAAATTAATTTAGAAAAGCTTATTTCCAAAAATCAAATAGTTTTTGGAAATTTGCCATATAATATTTCATCTCAAATTCTTGTAAAATTTATTAAAATGCAAGAATGGCCGCCAAATTACGATAGGTTAATTTTTATGTTTCAGAAAGAAGTTGGAGAAAAAATAATAGCTAAATTTAAAAGTAAAAATTATTCAAGATTATCAATATTAACTAACTCGAGATTAAAAATATTAAAATATTTTTATGTCTCAAAAAATTGTTTTTTTCCTAGGCCAAAAGTAGAATCTATGGTTATAGAATTTATACCAATAGTAAGAAAAGATATAGAATTTAAATCAATTGATACGTTAGAATATATTACCAATATTTTATTTTCAAATAAAAGAAAAATGATTAATAAGGCTTTTAAGAAATTAAAAATAGACGAAAGTGTTGTGCAAAATGACCTAAATATCGACTTAAGATTAAGACCTGAAAATCTAGCCGAAGCTCAATATATTAAAATTGCAAATTATTATGAGAAAAATTTTAAATAATATTTTGTTTTTTTTTAATATTGGCTATAATTTTTTCAATTTGACCAAAGCAACTCTCTAGATCGTTATTTATCAGAATATAATCATAGTCTGTCCAATGCTGAATATCATTCTCGTACTGTTCAAGTCTTTTTTCAACAGTTAATTTATTATCTTGATTTCTTTTAATTAAACGATTTTTTAATTCTTTTTTATTTGGAGGTAATATAAAAATTTTTATTAAGTTTAACTCTTTGAATTCCGACAATTTTTTTGTACCTTGCCAATCAATATCAAATACAACATCAGATCCTTGCTTATGAAGTTCTTTTACAAGATTTTTTGATGTTCCGTAATAATTATCAAATATTTTTGCGTGCTCATAAAAATTGCCTTTTGTAATCAATTTTTCAAATTCTGATTTATTGACAAAAAAATAATCAACTCCATCAATTTCATTTGGTCTAGGTTTTCTAGTTGTGTGAGATATCGAAACTTTGATATTTGAATATTTCTGACTTAGTTTTTTTGTAATAGTAGTTTTGCCAGCACCAGATGGTGAAGACAGTACAATATTTAGTCCCAAAACTATTCCTCTTTATAGTTTACTGAGATTTGCTCTCAATAAATTTAATTGCATCTCCAACTGTAAGAATTTTTTCTGCTTCGCTATCAGAAATTTCTGACCCAAATTCTTCTTCAAAGGCCATAACTAACTCTACTGTGTCTAGACTGTCCGCACCTAAATCATCAATAAAACTTGCTTCGTCAACAACCTTCTCTTCTTCAACACCTAGGTGATCTGCAACTATTTTTTTTACTTTTGAACCAATTTCTTTTGACATGAATTTTCCTAATTTTTATTAATATATTCTTACTAAGATTATTAATAAGAATTGTCAAGACATATACATTCCACCATTAACATGAATAGTTTCTCCAGTAATGTATGAAGCTTCGTCTGAGCTTAAGAAAGCAGCACAATTTGAGACATCTTCACCAGAACCCATTTTGCCCATTGGTATCTTTGAAAGTAGAATAGTTTTAATCTTTTCAGGAATATTACTTGTCATATCTGACACTATAAAGCCTGGTGAAACACAATTAATAGTTATATTTTTTTTTGCATACTCAATAGATAAACTTTTTGACATTCCAATAATTCCTGCCTTAGAAGCAGCATAATTTGACTGACCAATATTACCAGTATGCCCAACAATAGATGTTATATTAATCACTCTACCAGAATTGTTTTTAAGCATTTTTTTTATTGAATATTTGGATAATAAAAATGTTGAACTTAAATTAACATCTATTACTTTTTGCCACTCATCATCTTTCATTCTAAGAGACAAATTATCTCTGTTTATACCTGCATTATTAATAAGGATATCTAATCCTCCAAGTTCTACTGAAACTTCTTCTATAAATTTCTCGATAGATAAATGATCTGATATATCAAATTTTTTAACCTTAATCTTTGGAAAGTTTTTTTTTAACTTTTCCAATTTTTCAAGATTAGTACCAGTGCCTAAAACATCTGCATTTAAAGATAAAAACTTCTTCACAAGCGCTCCGCCTATTCCACCTGTTGCTCCTGTAATAAGTACCTTCTTATTTTTTAATTCTATCATTACAAATTTTTAATATCTTCTAAGTTATTTATACTTTTAGTCATTACTTTGTCATTAGTTCTTTTAATAAGTCCACTTAATACTTTTCCAGGGCCAATTTCAATAAATTCGTTAACTGCATTATTAGTCATAAATTCTACGCTCTCTCTCCATCTAACTTGTGAAAATATCTGTTTAAACAGTAAATTACTAATTTCATCTTTGTTTGAGATTTTTTCAGCTGTAACATTGCTTACTAGTGCAATTTCTGGCTCATTAAAATTAATATTATTTAAAAGAATTTTCATTTGTTCTGCAGCCTTAGTCATCAATGAACAATGGAATGGAGCGCTAACAGGTAAAATAATTGTTTTTTTTTTATTGCTTTTTAATAAGTCATAGATTTCAGTAATTGACTCTTTATTACCGCTCAGAATTATTTGACCAGGTGAATTATCATTGGCAATTTCACAGACTCCAGTTTTTATTTTTGTTATATCAGATTTTAATTCATCTTTGTCTACTCCCATAACAGCTAGCATTAATCCTTTGCCCAAGGGCACTGCTTCTTGCATGAGTTTTCCTCTATTATGAACTAACTTAAGAGCATCTTCAAATTTTATAGAATTAGAAGATAATAAAGCACTATATTCCCCTAAAGAGTGTCCAGCAAAATATTTAACGTTTTTGGAATTAAAATTGAATTCTTTTTTAAGTACACTAAATATAGCGTAACTAGTTGTTAGTATAGCTGGTTGTGTGATTTCAGTCTTTTTTAATTCCTCTTCAGGTCCTTCAAGAATAATTTTCGATAAATTGATTTTAAGCGTATCATTTGCGATTGCAAAAATTTCCTTTACAATTTTGAAGTTGGCTTCAAGTTCTGATGCCATTCCCTTTTTTTGTGATCCTTGACCTGGAAATACTAAAGCTCTCATTTTTAGTAGGTATACACGCAATTTATTAATGTTGAAATGCTAAATTTATAATAGTATAAATCGC
>MDSV01137799.1_pt1 | contig 10607 bp, 13 predicted proteins | sample 810851 | NCBI WGS metagenome assembly MDSV01 (sample SAMN05326640, study PRJNA326480) | marine metagenome | isolation source: seawater | place: Atlantic Ocean: North East | collected 2012 | reverse complement strand
GCAAAAGAAGTTTTTATAACCTCATCCTCTCACCTTGTTTGTCCAGTCATAAAAATAGACAATAACCCCGTTGGTAGCGGAGCTATTGGAGTTTTGACAGATAAATTAAAGCAAAGATTTTCGAAGATTTCTAAAGGTCAGGATAGCTTTTTCAGTGATTGGCTTGATAGTATTTAATTTAATTTATTTTTTCCGACAAATTTTTAATATCATTCGTTATGTAACCACTCATTTTTTTGTTAGTCCCCTCATTCGAAAATATAGGATGAGGGGTTTTAAAAAAAAGAACTACTAATTCTTTGACAATCTGAATCCATTAATTCAGATTATTGAGTGTTAAAATAAGAATTCAGATTTTTAATAATAACTTAGGAGAAATTAAGTGTCGGCAAATCCAAATAAAGTTAATTTTACTATCGGTTCAGCAACTGTTTTAACTTACAAAAATTTAAAAAGTGAAATGGGTTATGCGTTAGGTGAATTTATTGATAATTCACTTCAAAGCTACATTGATAATAAGGAGGAGCTTCATGCAAGCAGAGTTAATTATAAACCATATGTAAGAATAGAAATTGATAACAAGAAAAGAATATTAACAATAGAAGATAATTGTGGAGGAATATCAGACGAAGACGCCACAAGAGCTTTTACTGTTGGACATGCCAATCCAAATAAAAAGGGAATAGGTACATACGGTATGGGTATGAAGGTATCTGCCTGCTGGTTTTCAGATAATTGGAGAGTTAATACTAAATGTTTAAAAGAAAGTTATGCAAAAACATACAAAGTTGATGTTCAAAAAATTGCAAGAGGGACTTCTGAGATGGAGCCAAAAATTCAAGAAAATTACGATGGTACGTCATTCACACATATTATAATTGAAGATGTCTTTGTAAATAGAAATTTTGACAATCGATCGATGCAATCGATAGAAAATCATTTAAATGATCAATATATGGTTTTTTTAAAAAATAATCTTATGGAAATATCATTTAATGGAATACCTTTGAAATATAGCGGACCTAACATTAGGGTTGCTCCAAAATATCAGGACTATGAAGAAAATACGGGTAAATATATAGAAAATTCTAAAAAATTAGAGTGGAAAACTAGTTTTGATTTTGATTTGGGTAATGGATATAAAGCTTCGGGGGAGGCGTATCTTCTAGCTAAGGGTAAAACTTCAAAACAAAAAGGTTTTGGGATTTTTTGGAAAAATAGGAATATAACTGGGAACAGTATTAGACCTTGGGCTCCAACATATGGTGATTATACAGATAAAAAAGATCAAACTGAGTTAGGAATATTTGCTGGAAAAAATTCTGCATATAATCAGAGATTAGAGGGAAATATCTATCTTAATGATAAATTTAAGGTTACATCCACAAAAGATGATATTTTATGGGAGGAAGATCATGAGGAAAAATTAATTAAAGCCTTATATTCTCACCTTAGGTCTTGTAAGTTAGATAATCATCCAGATGAAGGTCCTTTTAATCTTCGTGATCAAGCAATGAAACAAATTTATAATCCTAAAAATAAACAAGTAAACCCTTTACCACCTCCAGGCCCTGATAGTCCTCCAAAGCCTTTACCCCCCAAAGATCCACCAACAGGTGGTCCAAAAAAACCAGAACCTAAACCTCCAAAAGACTCAAGTGATGTATTTAAATATGAAGGTGATGATGGTCATATTTTCAAGCTGCACATTGATTATGTCGAGACACTTAATGATGACTTATTCCAGAGAGTTGAAGGTCCAACCGAGAAAGAGGGTGAAACTTTAATCGGTATTACTATTAATAGTGGACATAGATTTTTAACAACCAAATTATTAAGCGGGGATGAGTTGGTTCAAGAACAGGCTGTCTATAAGCTTATAAAGTTTTTAGTACTTGTTGAGTGCCAATTAATGAATGAACATAAAGATGGAAAATTTCATTTTTTCAATAGAGAATTTAATAAACTTCTCAATTATGATTTATAGTAAAGGCTGAGTCTTGGTTAAAAAAATATATCCTAAATCTAATTTTGTAAATTTTTCTCAGGAATGGGAACCAAAATTAAATGGTGTATATTTTAAAAGCTTTTTGGATGGCCTTGATGAAGGGTTTAATAAGAAACTCTTAACTCATGAAACTAAACAAATTTTAGGCGCTTGCCCTAAGCCATTATCAACTTATGATAGTTATACTCAATTGGTTCTAGGTAGGGTTCAATCAGGCAAAACCACATCTTTTAATTCCGTTATTGCTTTAGCGCTAGATAATGAATTTGATTTAGTGATTTTATTAGGAGGTCGCTCAAATAAACTTCTTCAGCAAAATAGGGACGAGCTTAGAAAAAATTTATCACCCAAAAATAAAGATGATGATTGCTATATTTTATCAAGTCATGATGAGGATGGCGGATCAAAAGCAATACCAAGTTTTTCAATTAAGCCAATCAAATATGGTACTAAATATGTATTTGTTATTATGAAACAACAACATCATATAGATGCATTAACTAAACTTTTATCGGCAGCAGGAAAAGAATTAAAAGATGTAAATACACTTATAATAGATGATGAAGCCGATAATGCTAGTTTAAATACATTAATTAAAAGTGATAATGGCTTTGAAGAAGAAAGTAGAATTTACAATTCTATTAAAAAACTTCGGCAGTCGATTCCAAGGCATTCTTTGCTTCAATACACAGCAACCCCTCAGTCTCTTCTATTAACTTCAGCAACTGATCAATACAGACCTCGGAAAGCTAGATTTGTTTCCCCTGGAGAAGGTTATATTGGTAATTCTGACTTATTTTATGAAAATTCAAACTCTGTAGTTACTGTTCAAGAGGATGAAGGATATATAAAAAAATTTGATGAGCCCATTGATGAATTACCTGACCAGTTTTTAAATATTTTAAACGTTTATTTATTAGTTTGTGCTGAAAAGTTTATAAAAAAAGATACTTTCGATAAAAATGTTACAATGCTGGTTCACCCATCCTCATCAACAAAAGCGCATAAATCTTGGGGTGTAAAGATTAGGAGTTATTTAAAGGAATTAGATTTTGATAATGACGAATATTCAATTGATTTCTTCAAAAAATACGAAAAGAAATTTAAAAGAGCATATAATGAATTAACTTATAATTCACAAAATGTTTCTGAATTTAAGTCATTATATGAATTAATACCAAAAGTAATTTCACATGTAATAGGCCAAGTTAAAGTACTAAATTCTGAACCAGATAGTGACAATAATTTAAATTGGGACTTTCCTTTTTATATATTGGTTGGAGGAAATATGCTTGATCGAGGTTTTGTTGTAAAAGGTTTAACTATTACTTACATGCCAAGAGGTAAAGGTCAGGGCAATATAGATACTATTCAACAAAGGGGGAGATTTTTCGGTTATAAAAAGAAATATATTGATTATGTAAAAATATGGTTAAAACAAGATACAATAGATGTTTTTTCTACATATGCTGAACACGAGCAATTATTGTGGGAAGATTTAAAATTACACTCTTTAAAAGACTCAAGTCTTGATGAATGGAAGAGAAGGTTTTTAATTGATCCTAATATGAAATTAACAAGAGATAGTGTTATTGGAAGAGAAATAAGTAGTTCACATATTAGTTCAAATAATTGGTATTTTTTAAGAAGACCATTACAGCTTTCCCAAAATGAGACGATTTTAACAAATATCCTATCTTTTTCAGATTACAGTCCTTATCCAGAGCCAGAAACAAAAAAACCATGGACTAATGCTATGCGATCATTAATTTCAAAAGAAAAAATTTGTTTGTTTGATATTATTCAACAATTACACAATCTAAGAATAGATGATGATGCAGATGAAGCTATAAAGTGGAATGGAAATATTATTAATCTTAGCAATTTAGCGGAGAGTGGTTATAAAGCTAAATTAATTTTAATAGGAACTGATAGCCCTGAGTTGAGTAATTTCCAAAAAAGAAAAAGAGATAAGAGTTTTGAAAATAATACTTTGAGAGATTTGTTTCAAGGTAAGAATGAAGAACATGATTATCCTGGCGCAGATAATTTATACGAAAAAGACTCTAAAGTAGTAAATATTCAGGTTCATTTAATCACAAAAAATGATAAAAATTTGCTTTCTTTGGCATTTAGAACAAATACTAAAAGATACATTGCAAGTGAATAAAATGAAAAAGAAACTTAAAGATATATATAAAACGTTAATTGGACCAGAAAGTGGATCACAAAGGGATTTTTATTTATCTGAAAAAATAGATCATAATACAGAAATCTATGTTGGAATCTCTCCAAATAATGAACCAACTCTTCTTATTCACTCTATTGAGGAGGACTATAGACTTCAAAAGTCTATTCAAGATTTTACAGGAGTAAGTATTGAGTTTTATAAAGAATGTTTTATTAAAGACGAAGAGTCGTCTTCTAAGAATTTTTATAATGTAATCATTTATAAAAAAGATGACCCTAGTTTAAGAAATTTCTTCTTTGATTTCTTTGAAGATTTTTTTGAAGCTAATACTGATATAAATGGACAAATTCTTGTTCAGGAAATAAATAACCTTATTGAGCTTTTTTCTCTTAGGAGAAAGGCATCAAGACAAAAAATGATGGGGTTATGGTCAGAGTTATTTATTTTAAAGTGTTCTGAAAATAAAGATTTGTGGGCCGAAAAATGGCACGAAGGAGAGAGGTCTACGTTTGATTTTAGGTTTCCATCAATTGGAGTTGACGTAAAAAGTTTTTCAGGAAATAAGAGAGAGCATTTTTTTAAACTTGAGCAACTTAGTAATGACTCTGTTAGAGAACAATTGATTCTTAGTCTTTGTTTAACAGAAAATGATACTGGTCAAAATGTTTTTGAGTTATATGAAGATATTAAGAAAGATATTGTTTCAAAAAAATTAATTAAAAAAATTCAAAAACAAGTTTTTAAAAATAGCGGCGATGAGGCTGATGATCTTAAGCGTTATGATGAGAGTATAGCTAGAGAAACTCTATGCCTAATCAATTCAGAGGATATACCTCGAATTAAGGAAACACCGCCGATTGGTGTTACAGAAGTAAAATTCAAATCAGATTGCTCAAACGCTAAAAATGTACCCTTTAATGATGATATTCAATTATCAATTGAGAATGACACTTATAATAATAAATAAATATTTAAAAACAGACATTTATCCAGTTATAGGAGATTTAAAAATATCATACCTTTAAAGAAGAGGTAAGTTTTTATCCTCTCCATTATATAGCTTACCGTTTTTTTTAAAATTAATTTTTTTATTACTGTTTCTTATTAAATCCTCCTTTATTTGCTTGGCCAGACAATATGCAAATTCAACAGGAACAGCATTTCCAATCATCTTATAACCATCTACAAGAGATTTGTATTTTAAGATATGTATATCAGGAAAAGTTTGAATTCTTGCACATTCACGTATAGTTAATCTTCGATATAAATGTTCACTTCCTTTTACGAATATTCTTTTGTCTTTTTCTAAAATCTCCATTTTAGGAGCTTGTGGATGACAGGGGGCATGACGACCACCTGCTTGAATTGTAAAAGATGGCTCATCCCAAGACCTGACTCTGTTTCTTGACATATACATAGATGAAAAATCTCCTATCATATATTCGTGATTTGGAATTTTTGTTTTTGGATTAGGTTTATTTTTTTCCAAAGCTGGCACAGCTTTATTCCTAATATCATAAATTGTATCTTTTAGAGATATTTTAGCCTTACTTTTTTTAGGCATATCAAAGAAATCATCATAACTTGCAGGATATCCAACTATAATAAAGCGTTTTCTTTCTTGTGGTACTCCAAAGTCATAAGCATTCATTAATTGGTAGGAAACATTATATCCAATTTTTAAAAAATTTTGAAAAATATCATTTAGCGTATCTGAATGTTTATTATGTTTAATTCCAGCAACATTTTCAGCCAAAAAAAATTTTGGTTTTTTTGTTTTGATAATTTCAACATAGTTATAAAATAACTCACCTCTTGGATCGTTTATACCTTTTTGAGACCCAGCAGCGCTCCAGCTTTGGCATGGGGGACCCCCGATTATACCATCGCAATCAGGCACATCAGACAAAGGGATTTCAAGGATACTTCTCTCATCAAGATATGTTTTTGGGAAATTACTTTTATAGGTTTCCCAAATTGTTTTGTCATATTCATTTGCCCAGGAAATCTTAAAACCAGCATTTTCAAAGCCCCTATCAAGACCGCCTGCTCCGGAAAATAAGCTTACAATTTTCATTTTTTATTCTGTACCCATAAAATTTTATTGAAAAAAATATGATTCCCTCTATACTATATCTTACATCAAGAGAGAGCGAAAGCTCCGCCAACCAGCCTTAATCGGGCAACGGTGGTCCAAACGATGTGGTTTTAGGCTAAGACCTTTATAAAGGCACCAAAACAACAATTCGATTGAGGCTCTTACGATGTTTGTCGTAGGGGCTTTTTTTATGTCTCTACTTAGCTTTAATAATGGAGGCAAAAATGAGTAATAAACAATCTAAAACAGAAGAAACTATAGACGAACGTCTTTATAGAGAATTGGGAGTTATACCGGTGTCACAAGATCACCCTATATACTCAAGAGGTCCTACTATTCGTTTTATATCAAAGAGAAATAAAGGAAAGGGAGGAGACAATGAGTAATAAAAAATCTGCAAACAAAGGTACTATTATTGAAAAACTTAAGGCGATGGGTTTGAAAATAGCCCCTGATGATGATCCAATGTATAAAATAGGTCCATCTATTCGCTTTGTTTCAAGAAAAAATAAAAAATAAAGTTTCTAAACTATTAATTAAGTATCCGACATTTATTAGCTCTTAATCGTTATGTAATAAAGATAACTTAATAAAAGGGGATGAATATGAGTAAATCACAAATGAGATTTTTGAGCAGAATGTCAGGAAGTTTAACCTCTAATTATGGAGGTAAAAAGTCAAAGCCCCATAAATTATATTTAAATAAAAAGCCAAAAAAATTAAAGACTGTTTTTAAAAAAAGACGGATACTCTTTTTTCAAAAAAAAACACTGTTAAAATATATTTAAATTATGCTTTTACAGATATCAGAAAAACCCTGGTTTATTGAAATATATAAAAGAAATTGTGGAAAAAAATACCTTATAAAAATGAACATTTCTATAGGATTATAAAATGAATAATTTAGAATTATGCATGGAAATCTTTAGCGTTTCTCCTCTTCAGGTTAAAAGATTATTCACTGACGAATTAATTATCCGTCTTGAAGATTCTGAAATAACCTTGAGTAAAAGTGACATCAATTGCATAGCAGGGATAATTGAGAATTGTGACGAAGAGATTAATTTAGGAACTTGGCCAATCGATTATACTAGAATGCGTATTTTTACTGAGGGACTCTCAGAAGAAGATAAAGAGCTTTATTTTTCTTTGTCAATTTTTTCTACAATTCACTAAAGGATAAATATAATGAAAAAAACTCTTAAAGAACGGTTGATTGAAAAAGGATTTAAAATGACACCTGAAGATCATCCTATCTATAAAACAAATCAATCTATTTCATTCGTTACAATTAGAAAAACATCTAAAAATGACAAAAAAAATAAAAAATAATAAAGTATCCAAAGAAGCAATGGATAGAATTGAAAAGTGGATGGATCTTAAAAAACAGGCTTTACGATTATTTGGCCAGGATTCGATTGAATATTTTTACGTTAAAACTCAATTGGATTTTTTACTAAAAATAAATGATTTAGAAATTCATGAATTAACAATTGGCTTCATGAAAAAGAAATAATTATAAATTTAATTCAGATCTCTTATTGGCATACGCACAATTTTCACAACTTTCATGCGATTGAGGGTGGCCATCTGAGTTAAGAACATCAATCATATTTTGGATTTCCATTTCTAGATAAGATGTATCAACTTTATAATGAATAAGAACTTCATCAAAGATCATTTTTCCATTAAACCCTTTGTTTTGATTTATGGCATTACAAATATAAAGATAAGAGTCATTTGATACTTTAAAACCCATTTCTTTTAATAAATAAGCATAGAAGTCTAATTGTTTTTTGTATCCATCTTTATAAGGGCTATTAAAATATGTTTCTTGTTTAACCCCATAATTACTTTGCTGAGATTTGTAATCGGCCACAATTAATTCATCAGTTTTTGTGTTTATCCATACATCATCAATGCCGCCTTTTAAAATTATATTAGTATCTTTAAAGCGAGCTTTAAGACCATGATGAAGGGAGTTTCTCCATTCATCAATATCTTCATGTTGAAAAGGAACGATGTGACTGAGATTATTTTCGACTAAAACTCGATGCGGCTCTTGTTTTTCTCGACATTTATCGAATTCATCTTTTAAAAGAGTATCGGTTAATGCATTTAAGGTCCATCCAGGGGTGCTTGGAGAGACAATACCAACAACCCTATCAATATAAAAACATCTAGGGCATGTTAAGAAGTCAGAAAATTTTCCTCTACTTATTGCAAAGTCCTTTTCTTGATTAGGGTTATAGATAGATGATGACCGGACTCTTAATCCTGTGGCTTTTTGAAGCTCTCCAGTTTTTTTATTTCTTTTTAAGCTTATCATTAATTTTTCCCTTAATAATATTCACTACTTTTAATCTCTGAGTAAAAAACTTTTTTAATTATGTGGTAATCTACTCTAAAAATTTCTGTACACTGAACATTAACCTTAAAATCTCTTCGAAAATATTCAAAAATATAATTATATTCATGTAATTTTTTATGAATATTATTTTCTATTCTACCAGCTTTATCACAAAAAATATTATCCTGTATTTTCCAGTCATCTGTGCCGCCATAGCCCGAACGATTAAGTGTTACTTGCCTTTCCCTTATGTCATTAGCTAATCCGACTTTATGGAAATTTCTTTTTTTTGAGCCGGCAATATAAAGATAATTTTGACTATCGTAACGTTCTAAAAAAGCAAATTTTGTTGTATCGCATTGAACACAATGGCCGCTCCTTGTTCTTAATCTGTGACCATATTTTCTGCATGGAGAGGTATTATAAGCTATCTGCTTATTCAATTCCTTCATGGCTATTCTGTAATCTTTCTTCCTCATTCCACTAGCATTAAAAGTAGAGGATATAGGAAGGTTATGATTTTCTATAAAATCTTTTTCCAGAGGTGTAAGAGTCATTTTTTATCCTTTATCTATAATAAATAAACGATTGGCTTAAGAAAATTATCGGATTTATATTTTTCTGATTACAAAAAACGCCCCCATAAAGGAGGCGCTTCCCACAGAATATACGGAGTTAAATATTTATCTTAAGTTGTAAATCGTTGATCCATTTCCATAGTCATATGAAGATCCATTGATATCACCAGAATATGATGTATGGCCATTTCCATAGTCATATGAAGATCCGTTAATATCACCAGAATATGATGTATGACCATTCCCATAATCATATGAGTAGGTAGCAGCTTCAGCATTTAATGAGATAATTAGAGATAATGCAATCATTGAGAAGGTTGTAGTTGTAAGTAGAACTTTTTTCATTTTATTATTCCTTTATAAGTTTCGATCAAAAGCGATCTTACTTAATAAACGAATGAAAAAACTAGAATGTCGGAATTATTTTATATAAAGTTTTTCTATGAAAAAATTATTAACTATTTTTATTCTATTTTTTATTGTTTCTCAGGTAAATGCTGAAGAAATAAATTCGTCTCAAGCAGAAAATATTGATGGAATAATTTATAAAATTGGTAATGAGAATCCTTTTTCAGGAAAAATAAATACTTATAGAGATGATAAACTTATTTTAGCCGCTGATTTTAAATTAGGCCGATTAAATGGAAAATATGAAGAATATTTTAATGATCAGTCTATTAAAAAATCAGCTTATTATTTTAATGGAAAGCTAAGTGGTGAATATATAGAATATTACAAAAGCGGTTCAACTAAATTGCAAACCTATTTTCGAGAAGGGGAGCGTTTTGGTATAACAAGGACTTTCTATCCAAACGAAAATTTAAAATCCCTTAAAACATATTACAAAGGTAAACTGAGGGGTGAATTTAAGGAATTTAGTATTGATGGAGCTCCTTTAAAAAAGGGATATTTTCGAAATAGCCTAGAAAATGGAACCTTTGAATGGTTCGATCATCCCGATGGTAGCATGAATCAGAGAGGTATTTATAAAGATGGCCAGAAGAATGGTTTGTTCGAATGGTTTAATCTCGATGGTAGTCTAAGTAGAAGAGGTATCTATAAAGATGGTCTACTAAAAGGTTTGTTCGAATGGTTTAACCCCGACGGTAGTGTTGATGAAAGAGGTATCTATAAAGATGATAAGAAGAATGGTTTGTACGAATTTCTTTACCCTAATGGTAGCATGAATCAGAGAGGTACCTATAAAGATGGTCTACTAAATGGTTTGTACGAATGGTTTAACCCCGACGGTAGTATTGATGAAAGAGGTAACTATAAAGATGGTCAACTAAATGGTTTGTATGAATGGTTTGACCATCCCGATGGTAGCATGAATCAGAGAGCTATCTACAAAGATGGAAAGAAAAATGGACTACAGGAAT
>MDSV01078371.1_pt1 | contig 10607 bp, 10 predicted proteins | sample 810851 | NCBI WGS metagenome assembly MDSV01 (sample SAMN05326640, study PRJNA326480) | marine metagenome | isolation source: seawater | place: Atlantic Ocean: North East | collected 2012 | reverse complement strand
GGGTATTACTTACGCTTTTCGCCTTCCCTGTTGCCAGTTAAGCTATCTAGCGAGCCGACTATCTTATCATATTGATTTGAATTGTCAAGACTTTTTATAATTTGTTTCGCCAGGTTAACTGCGTTATTAATGTGTAATCTACACTTCTCTCACTGCCAGTTCGTCTGATGAGGGCGTATTATAGAGGGTTTAATTTTTGTGTCAACCTGTTTTGTTGATGTTTTTGGAATTATTTTAGTGGAATATAAAATGGTAGTTTTTTCAATGGGTTGGAGTTGGTTATTTTTGATGCACTAGAGATGAGTAGATATGTGCCCTTGATTATGTTTTATCCTAGTAAAAATATTTAGTTCCAGTAGATAGATGCGTTTTACCACCTTTTAGCTTCATTCTATATTGGAACAGTCCTCTCTATAGTTATACTTTACAACTTACCCATCCTCTCAAAAAACGCCTTATATGCAGCGACTTTCTTATCCAACGATAAGGGATAGGCGCGTGAGGTCGATGGTAATCTATATAAGGTTAAGTTATTGACATCCATTTTTTTCTTATCTGCATCCTGCCATTGATAAGGGTAATCCATACTTTGATTGGTTTTTGGATGTTTTGATTTGGCAATTGACTCATCTAATAACCCAAGTAGGACTTCGGTCGCCTTGCCTCCTGTCGTGAACAATGTCGCTACCTTTGGCACTTGCGGCAAAATAACATCTAGATCAACTGGCGTGACGACTGTTAGATTTTTATCCGAAGCATTACCCGTCTCACGAATGGCTTGCTTGACCGTTGGGCAAGAAGCGATGCCACGCTCGAACATAAAATTGCGTATGCGCTCAGGGTCAAAGCGCTTCTCATCGCCGACTCTAAAATAGTTAGCGTCATCAAAAAACACTCGGCCATAGATACGCCACATATCATTATAAAAATTGGGATAATGAAAGTTCATTGCCCATTTATCGCTAGTCGGCGGAAACGTACCCATCATCATGATAGTCGCATTTGGTGGTAAAACAGGCGCAAAAGGATGATTTTCAATTTCTCCTGATGAACTCTCGGTTGCTACTATCTCGTTATTAGCCTTGTTATTAGCGTCTTCTTGGGTGTTTGATGGTGTTATAGTCATGATATTCTTCATCAGAAAAGCGGTTTTTTTGGTATCATAGCAAGCCTAGATACTACTGCACTTATGATAATTTCATACAGTCAAACTTAGTCGATTCAAATAGTGTGACAATATGAAAATAATATAGTCGCTTAGCCTGAGCGGTTTAGGCTTGGCTGCCAATTGTGAGTGTCTAACTGATCACTTTTGGTGACATTACACTCTTATACAAGTAGCACGTTTATTTGATTTGCATGGTCATTGAGGTTTTTATTTTACTATCAATGAGACCAAACAGAGTTAAAGTGGGGTAAGTGTTTGTATCTTTTTATATTAATAGCAACCGCAATGACTGCGCACGCATCAGACAAAAAACCAAGAGAATACTTATGAGTGATTTAAACAACGATTTAAACATTACGGTCATTGATCATCCATTGGTCCGTCATAAACTCAGCCTCATGCGCGAAAAAGACTGTAGTACTTATAAATTTCGTACATTGACCAAAGAGCTTGCACGCTTGATGGCTTATGAAGCAAGCCGTGATTTTGAAATTGAGACCTTCCCAATGCAAGGCTGGTGTGGCGAAATCACGGGTGAGCAAATCATTGGTAAGACAGCGACTATCGTGCCGATTTTGCGTGCGGGTATTGGCATGCTTGATGGGGTGCTCGATCTAATTCCTACTGCTAAGATTTCTGTGGTCGGTTTGCAGCGTGATGAAGAAACGCTGCAGCCAGTACCATTCTTTGAAAAATTTGTCAGTCACATGGACAAGCGTCCTGCGCTAATCATTGATCCAATGCTAGCTACGGGTGGCTCAATGGTTGCGACCATCGAGATGCTAAAGAAAAATGGCTGTACTAATATCAAAGCATTGGTATTGGTGGCTGCACCTGAAGGCGTACGTTTGGTAAACGAAGCACATCCTGACGTAACTATCTATACCGCTGCGTTAGACAGCCATTTGGATGAGCACGGTTACATCATCCCAGGTCTAGGCGATGCGGGCGATAAAATCTTTGGTAAGCAGTTATCAAATAGATAAGTCTCATTAGGGTAAATAAAGCCGTCATCAAGGTTATGGCAACAGCAGACAACATCAATAATAAGGATAGATCATGAACGTATTGATTACAGGAGCGAGCGCGGGTTTTGGCAAAGCGTTGGCAGAGCGTTTGGTGGCTAATGGTCATCGCGTGATTGGTTGCGCTAGACGTATCGATAAGCTGAATGCTTTAGCAGAGATTTTAGGTGAGAACTTTTTACCTGTGGTGATGGATGTGAGTGATACGGATTCTATTCCGCAAATCGTTGCTGACTTGCCTGATGACTTTAAACACATTGATGTCTTGGTTAATAATGCAGGATTGGCGCTGGGTACAGAGCCTGCTCACAAAGCCAGTCTCGATGATTGGATGCAAATGGTCGATACCAATGTTAAAGGTCTAATGTCATTGACTCATGCAGTCTTGCCAGCGATGGTCGAGCGCGATAGCGGATATATCATCAATGTCGGCTCGATTGCTGGTAGCTGGCCATACTTTGGTGGCAATGTGTACGGCGCAACTAAAGCGTTTGTCAAACAGTTCAGCTTAAATTTACGTGCTGACCTTGTCGGTACGCAGGTGCGTGTGACCAATATCGAACCGGGCGTAGTCGCGGGTACTGAGTTTTCAAACGTGCGCTACCATGGTGATGACGATAAAGCAGCTAAAGTCTACGATGGCTTTAAGACCATGACAGGTGAAGATATCGGCGATATATTACTGTGGTTGATTGAGTCGCCTGCGCATATCAATGTCAATCGTTTGGAAGTGATGCCAGTCGCGCAAACCTATAACGGTCTAACGGTGGCTAAAAAAGACCGTTAAAAGCGCATCTATTTAACAATCAACGTAACTCGTAAGACCGAAGCAATATAGATGACTCTATATTGCTTTTTTTTATGTCCTCAATTGTTACCTCATTTACCAAGCGTAAGTCCTGAAAGTCCATAATCAATACTTCATTACGCAGGCGCTCGCTAGTGCGCTTATTATGACGTATGGGAAACCCTAATACTTGCTTACCGACGATGGTGATTTGATTAACGATTACCTTTGAATGAGAAACCTGATGAGTTGCCATTTTTTGTGCGTTAATGATTGCCGTGGCTGGATTGACGGTGGTGGTGAGTAGCTTTGTTTGTCGTACCACTTTTGGCATCTCTCCTGCAAAAAATAATACCTGACCTAATGGCATATATTGCGCATGGCGGGTCAGCTCTTGACGAAACAAAGCGGGCATTTCTACATTAAAACTGTCTTCTGTTTGTTGATAAAACGCGGTAAAGTTGCGATGCAAATACCGTCCGAATACTGTGGTATTGATCCATTCTTGATAAATATCGTTCGCCAGTAGTCGTTTGGTAAAAGTATTGGCATCTATCGTGACCTCATTATCCAACATCGACAATAAAAGCGCTTGTGGACTGGTAAATGTCTGCTGCTCCCAGACCTGTGGATACAAGCTACTATCCAATGACGACAATATCGATTTGCTCATACCCTTCTACCCTTATCAGTTATCGCTACTGCTTTTACCGTTAGCTAAATTCTATGCTATGGTCAGATGACTGCTTCAATATAACAGTCTTTTATTCGCGGTATGAATACGTTTGTAAAAATACATCTTGACCACTCAACCAAGATGGCTTGATAACCAAAAGTGATGTCATTCTATGAAAAACCTCCTTTTTTCTCTACCCGCATCATATCGATTACGAACAATCGATATAAAGACAGCTGATGGTACGGCGCTACCCATATCTGTCATTGGGAATGGTAAACCCATCATGATGATGCATGCTTATGGCATGGATGCGCGTGAGTTTTTACCTTTTATACTGCCACTGATTGGTAAATATGAATTTTACTTGCCACATTTTCGAGGTTTTGGTGCGGCAAAAAATATTGAGTTGACGCAGTTTGATTTCGTGCATCAGTATGCTGAGGATATTGATACAGTGATTGAGCACATCTGCCTGAGTCGTCACGTAGAGTCATTACCCATTGCCGCGATTTCGATGGGTGCGCTTGTGATGTGGTCATATTTTGAACGTTTTGGTACAGCCAGAGTCAGTCGCTATCTAAATATTGATCAAAGCCCTGTGATTCACAATCAACCAGATTGGCAAGGCGGATTGTTTGGGGATCGGCAAAAAGAGAGGTTTGCCGTGTTTCAAGAAATTGTCGATAGGACACTGCCGTACGCGCACGTTGAACACTTTACGCACTTGCCGTTTTCTCTCAAGCGCCGCGTGACAGATGTCGAAAGATTGTTTTCTTTACTGTCTGTCAGCCGTCCACGCTCAAAAGCTGTCGTACAAGCACTTACTCATCAAAACGATCATAAGCTGGCATTTTATAATCACCAAACATGGCAACACAAAATGCGCTGCCTGCAGGCGTATCTCGCCATACCTTATGATTTTCGGGCAGGTATAGAAAACGTCACCATCCCAGTGGTCAGTCTCATTGGTGGTCAATCAAAACTCTATGATCCCAATTGGCAGCAAGAAATCACACGTATGCTACCCAATGCTCGTGACGTCATCCTACCGCGCTCAGGACATGCCGTCCCTATGGATGAGCCGATTGGTTTTCATAAGGTGTTAAAGAAGTTTTGTGAGAATGATTTACGAGTCGCAACCAAAAAGCGACTTAGTAAAGTCGCTTTTTTAGGAGATGCTGCCAAGTTCATGAGTTAATCCACTAGGGGTTTTATCAGCTCAAATCTAGGCACTTCTGTGCCATCACGCATCACAGTTTCAGCAAACATCGACAGCGGTCGTACCCATACGCCGTACTCACCATAAAGACAACGATAAACGACTAAAGCTTCTTCGGTTTCGGAATGATGCGCGGTATGCAATACTTGGTAAAGATTGCCTTTATAGTGTCGGTAAATGCCTTGGGCTACCGAATTTTGATTTTTTTGAGACATAAACCACTCATTTATATTGATAATTAAAAGATGCTTTGTACTTTTGCTGCAAGCTTGGGTTTTATACCCGCCCATTCAGAATAGACCATACTATACATCACGGTATCTGAAATAACGCCGTCACGGCGTACTCGATTGCCACGAATCACACCATCCTTTTTGGCACCTAAGCGCTCGATGGCTTGTTGTGAGCGATGATTATCGACATCTGTACGCCAGCCTACGGTTTGATATTGTAGCGTTTCAAATATATAAGTGAGCAGTATGAGCTTACAGGTTGTGTTGACATGCGTGCGCCAGTAAGATTTGGCATACCAAGTATAGCCAATCTCTAATCTTTTGGTAGTCGGCAAAATGTCATGGAAGCTGGTTGAGCCAATCGCTTTACCAGTACGCTCATCAATGACGGCAAAAGCTTGCCTATCCGTCATTGAATCTGCAACATTAATATAATCCATGACCTTGTCTGGCTCAGGTATAGACGTCTCGTTTATCTGCCACAGCGCACCATCTTGGCAAGCCTCAATCAAGTCAGTAGCATGAGCGTGCGTTAATGGCTCAAGGATAATGCCATTACCCGATAAGGTAACCTGTTCTAGCATTTATCTCTCCTCAAGCCATTATTGATATGGGCAAGCGCTTAAGCAACCGTCACTTTTGCATAAGCCTTTTTACCAGCTTGAATCACAACTGTTTGACCTGAGGTTAAGCTAAAGCCAGCATTGACCACCTCACCATCGACTTTGACTGCATTACGCTTGATCATGTCTTTTGCCGCTGCACTATTTTTTGCTAAACCTGCTTGGTTTAATATCTGTGTGATAAACAAGGCCTCTTGACCCTCTTCAAGCGTCAATGTCACTTCTGGCAAATCAACGGGCAACTCACCATCTGCTAGGACATTGCCCGCTGATTTATGCGCGTTGGCAGCGGCATCCGCATCATGGAAACGCTCAATCAATTCTTCGGCTAGGATACGTTTGATTTCTTGTGGATTACGACCAGCTTCCATTTCCGCCATCAAGCCTTCGATTTCGTCCATTGGCTTAAAGCTCAAAAACTCAAAATAGCGTTGGATTAAGGTATCTGGCATCGACAGAATTTTTTGGTACATGGTGCCTGGTGCATCATAGATAGCAACATAGTTGCCGAGCGACTTAGACATTTTATTGACACCGTCCAAACCTTCTAAGATCGGCACCGTAATACACACTTGCGGCTCTTGACCATAACGGCCTTGCAACGTACGACCCATCAATAAGTTAAAGGTCTGATCTGTACCACCTAGCTCAACATCCGCTTTTAGGGCGATAGAATCATAGCCTTGTACCAATGGGTAGAGAAACTCATGAATTGAGATAGGTGTTTGCGATGCGTAACGTTTCGAGAAGTCATCGCGCTCAAGCATACGCGAGACCGTCTGCTGGCTCGCAAGCTGAATCATATCAGCGGCGCTCATGTCACTGAACCACTCAGAGTTGAAGACCACGCGGGTTTTTTCTTTGTCCAAGATTTTGAATACTTGCTCAGCGTAGGTCGTAGCATTGGCTTTGATTTGCTCATCAGTCAATGGCGGACGCGTGCTATTTTTACCAGAAGGGTCACCAATTTTAGCGGTGTAGTCACCGATTAGAAAATAAATCTCATGACCCAAATCTTGAAAATGCTTGAGTTTATTGATCAGTACCGTATGACCTAAATGCAAATCAGGCGCGGTAGGATCAAAGCCTGCCTTGATACGTAGCGGACGGTTGAGCTTTAGCTTAGCCACTAAGTCGTCTTCAGATAATATCTCTTGCGTACCGCGCTGAATTAGGGCCAGTTGTTCTTCTAGGGTGTAGGTTTGATCGGTCATGATGCTCTCTATATATCGCTTGAATTGGGATTTTTAGGAATATTGGTTACTGGCGCAACCCCTTATGACGTTTAGAAGCTCAAAGGGTTAGAAAAAATGCTAGAATTTGACGGATATACTAGCGTTTTTTAAGGTAAATTGCCATGACCAACCCCGCATCCATTGCTGACACTGAACACAATGCTATCGCCGACTTACTTATGAATAATGGTTTGGGTAATGGCTCAGACGATATTGATGATTTGACCGATGATAATTCGAACTATGCCACACTGACCGACGCGCTTGAGCAAACGGTGTTTGAAAGCTTCGATGATGGTTTATATATCGGCATGATGTCAGGCACCAGTTTGGACGGGATGGATGCGGTTATTTGTCAGTTTAATCATGACATGGGCGATAAAGAAACTACCAACAAAGAAAGCATCAGTGATGAAGGCAGCAGCCAACCACCAATGCAGCTGCTGGCGACGTATAGTCAAGATTTTCCACCACGATTGCGTGAGGTCCTACTGGCATTATGTCAGCCCAATGGTGTGAATCAACTCGTACCAGAGGCCGATGAGCCAACTAGCGAGCTTGACTGGTTTGGTTGGGCAAGCCGCGAATATGCGGAATTTGCCAGCGAAGTAGTCAATACCTTATTACAGCAAGCAGATATCGATGCTGAATCAGTACTGGCGATTGGCTGTCATGGGCAAACGGTACGCCATCGTCCGCAGATGGGTTTTAGCTTGCAATTGGTCGATGCCAATATCATCGCTGAGCGTACTGGTATTAGCGTTGTCAGTGATTTTCGCCGCCGTGACATGGCAGTTGGTGGTCAAGGTGCGCCTTTGGTACCTGCCTTCCACCAAGCACTGTTTGGCACATCCGATAATACACGCGTGATATTAAATTTGGGTGGTATTGCTAATATAACCGTCTTGCCTGCTGATGGAAAAGATCAGGTTGTTGGCTACGATACGGGACCTGCAAACTTACTATTGGATGCGTGGACAGCATTGCATAATGATAATAGCTATGATGCGAGCGGTGCTTGGGCGCAGTCTGGGAAAATTATCGAGCCACTACTCGAGCAGCTGTTGGCACATCCGTTCTTTACTCAGCCTCATCCAAAAAGCACGGGGCGCGAAGTTTTCAACTTAGCTTGGCTACAAGATGAGCTACAAACATTCGATCAGGCTTCTGTCTATACCCGCTACTCATCTGCAGATGTACAAGCCACTTTGACTGAGCTAACTGCCATCAGTGCAAGCGCGCAGATCAATAATTTTATAACTACTGATAAAAATAGCTCGGTGTCTGTCTGCGGTGGCGGTGCTTTGAACGATTATCTGATGACGCGTCTGCAAGCCCATCTACCCCACTCTACAGTGATGACCACAGATCATTTAGGGCTGGCACCAACATGGGTAGAGGCAGTCGCTTTTGCTTGGTTAGCCAGACAAACATTGATGGGTGAAACTGGTAATCTACCCGCTGTAACTGGTGCCAATAAAGGTGTGGTATTGGGGCAAGTTTGCTTTGCCTGACCAGTTAGATTTTAGTTTACATACGTGCACCAATGTGTTTTATAATAACTTTAAAAACGCCATCCTCTTAGGACCCGTAAGTATAGGACATATCGCATGAGCCAACACAGCACTTCACCTATCGACCAAGCCACCAATGATGACACAAATAATATGACCGCAGCTCCTTTATACAAATCGCGTCAAAAACCGCCTCATTATGAGCGCTCTGATGATACGCGTGTGGTGGTGACTGGTATGGGTGCCATCACCCCGCTTGGTCTAGACGTGGATAGCTCATGGACCAAATTGCTCAATGGCGACAGCGGTATCTCACCGATCACCCATTTTGATGCGACTGGCTACCGCGCACAAATCGCAGGTGTGATCAAAGATTTCGATGCCAAGCAGTACATGAGCGCCAAAGATGCGCGCCGCTATGATGAGTTTATACATTACGGGATTGCAGCGTCTTCTATGGCATTGAAGAATGCTGGGTTTATCGATGAAGTCAGCGCTGCTGATGCGCCAGTACAAGAGGTTGACCAAGATCGCTTTGGTATTATCTTGGGTTCAGGTATTGGTGGTATCCAAACCATCGAAAACAGCCGAGATACCCTACGTGAAAAAGGCGCCGCCAAAGTATCACCTTTCATTATCCCAGGATCTATTGTCAATATGGCAGCAGGATTGGTCGCGATCAAACACACACTAAAAGGCCCAAATCTTGCCACATCAACCGCTTGTACCACTGCCACTCATGCTATGGGTTTGGCAGCGCGCTTGATTGCTTATGGTGATGCTGATGTCATGTTGGCTGGCGGTAGTGAAAAAGGCTCAAGCCCGCTTGGTATAGCGGGTTTTAGTGCCATGCATGCCCTCTCCACGCGTAACGATGAGCCAACCAAAGCATCACGTCCGTTTGATAAAGGCCGTGACGGTTTTGTACTGGGTGATGGTGCTGGCATGGTCGTCTTAGAAAGCCTTGCTCACGCCAAAGCGCGCGGTGCCACCATACTGGCAGAGCTGGTCGGGTTTGGCATGAGCGATGACGCGAGCCATATTACCGCACCACCAGAAGATGGTAGCGGCGCTGCAAAAGCCATGCGTAATGCCCTCAATGATGCTGGGATTGAACCCGCAAGCGTCGGTTATGTCAATGCGCACGGTACCAGTACCCCTGCAGGTGATGTCGCTGAATCAATTGCTATCGAAACCGTGTTTTCACCAGTGAAAAACAGTATTTTGGTGAGCTCAACCAAATCTATGACAGGACACCTGCTTGGTGCAGCGGGCGGCGTGGAAGCCATATTTACGGTGCTTGCCCTACAGCATCAGCACGTACCACCGACGATTAACCTAGAAGAGGTTGAGGACAACTGCAATCTCGACTATGTGGCCAACCAATCACGTAAGGTCGATAACCTGCAATATGCTGTATCCAACAGCTTCGGCTTTGGCGGTACCAATGGATCTTTGATATTTGCACGCTGGCCTGTCAATCAATAACTCGTAGCCAAAAGCCTATCATGCGATACGATACCGCTTTATCGTATGCTCACTTTGTCGCTTCGCTACTTTGCCACGTTGTAACGTTGGTGTCAGTTTGGCTACGTTTGTCCACTTGCAGCCCCTTATCGTACTTGCGTATGATAAGGGGTAATTTTTGGAACATTTATGGAAGATACCATGTCAAGCTACTCATTTTCCCATCAGTTTTATCAGCATTGGACGTGTGCACCTGAGACCGTACGCGCAGCCATTACCCAAGAGCTAAAAGACATCACGACCCTACTACAAGCAGAGACTGTATTTGAGAGCTTTGAGTTCAATACACATGATTTAGATGCGTATGTGGATGAGCTGTATAACAACTATAATGCCGAGCAAGCCATTGCCAAAGCGATCATAGACAAACAAGAACAAGAACGCGCGGCGGCTGAAAAGCAGCAGTTGGAAGAAGCCCAGAAGAAAGAGGCCGAAGAGACGGCGCGCAAAGCAGAAGCAGCTCAAAAAGAACAAGAAAAAAATAAAGAACAAGAAAAAAATGAGGAGCTGGCTGCAAATAAAACCCATAATAAAAAAGACAATCTAACCGAACAAGAGGCTGTAGACGATGCGGTGGATCACCTAAAAACTGAGAAG
>MDSV01048197.1_pt1 | contig 10607 bp, 5 predicted proteins | sample 810851 | NCBI WGS metagenome assembly MDSV01 (sample SAMN05326640, study PRJNA326480) | marine metagenome | isolation source: seawater | place: Atlantic Ocean: North East | collected 2012 | reverse complement strand
ATATCAATATCATCATCATAATTAAAAATAACATGATTATCAAGAATACTACTAATTGGTTCATTTATCAAATCATCCCCCCCTTTTTTTTTAAAATTATTTCCTCCACGTGAATGTTGATTATTAACTAAAACATTATAGTGATTTCCTGTGTATAACATCATACAATTATTTTGACCATCTCCTACTTTTAAAATATTTGTTCTCCTATCAGACCTAAAAACATATATTGATAAATCGTATTTTTCAGCTCCGGCATGTAAAGTTAAAGCATCTCCCCATGCACGGATTGGATTACAATTTACAGTTACTTTATTCATTTCTTCTAGATATGCATCAAATGGAATATCATAAACATAATGTTTAAAAATATCTTGATGTTCAAGTAAATATCTACAAATCTCTCGTCTTACTCGCGGATGTTCGTTTTCATCATTATAAACAATTCTTGCAAACGCTCTAAATTGACAATTTCCATCACTTCTACATGTTTCTTCTTGTAATCCATACGTTCTCCAATCTTGAGATTTTAGACTATTAGAATAATAATCAATACCAATTGACCCAATTTCCTTATAAATGCCTCTAATTGAAGAGTCATCCGTTTCGTTTAAATCATCAGTTTTTTTTTCAAGAAGACGTTCATATTCATCAAGAGTCTCACGGAGTTCTTTATTGTATTGTCCCTTATTTGAGTTTCTTACAACAAATTTTTGAATTTCTTCTTTCCATTTTTCCTTTGAAACACAATTTGTTTCATCTGCATAGTCACTGATTGAATTAATAAAGATTTCATTAAGACCACTTTGAGTATTTAAATTTATTTTTTCTTGATTATTTGAATTACTATCCCATATTTCATTCATTTTTTTTCCAACATCACCTTCTATTTCAAAATCAGTATTTTGAGGAGTGACTTTTAAAAAGTCTAAATTAGGCTTTAGTAATTGAATTGTTTCGTCTTTGAAGTTTGATAAACTTAATCCAATTTTTTTCCCTCCTTTTTTATGGATTGTGTTTGTTAGGCGATAGCCTAGTTGTTCATTATTTGTAAAAAAAGAGTCAATTTCCACATTACCATCTTTTCCGAAAACACCTAAATCTTCTGGTATTGACAAATGATTTTCATAATTTTCTTCTTCGGGAGAAAGCTGTGCAAACATTTCTACAAAATTCTCATTAGGAACAGAATTTGTTTTCCATAAATCTTCAATATGTTTATCTGAAATATTAGGTCCGTAATATTCTCTAGAAAAAGACGTTACATAATCATTCCATTGTTCTTTTGAAAGATGCATCTTAGGTCGGTTTTGTTCATCTAATGCTGACATTTCATCCAGTCTATTTTTCAAGAGTTTTTGTCTAATTTTTTTATCATTTAAAACTTCTTCTTTTTCTTCATCCGTTAAATCTTTAAAAATCGGATTTTCTTTTGTAAAGAAAACCTTGTCAATTTTTGAATTTGCTTTATAGAAATCACGCATTATTTGGTCTTGTGTTCTTCGATAAGCATCAATTTCTTCGGCTGGCAAAATATCGGAATCTTTTATTAATTGTAATAGTTTCGTTGACATGTCAGTTGTTGATGTTCCTTGACGTTGCCAAATAACAAGCAACTTACTAAGTGTCATGTACATCTCCATTAATTCTCGATGTTTTTTTTTATAATCTGAAGATAATTGAGAACAATTAATATAATCTTGTGTTACTCTTGTTAAAATATCATTTGCAGAGGCCATATTAGATAAATTTTCATTCCGATTAAACGACAATTGTCCAAACGAGGTTGTTTGTTTTTTTTTTGAGTTATTTTTTTGTTTTGATTTAACTTTTTTCTTCGTACTATTTTCTGATTGCATCGATTCAGAAATATCTTCATAATTAGAATCAGAATCAGAATCAGTATAATTCGCAGAATTCGCAGAATTCGCAGAATTCGCAGAATTCGTAGAATTAGAAGAATTCGTAGAATTAGAAGAATTCCACGAATTCTTTGATACTGATTTTAAATATTGTTCACCGTCAGAATATGAATCAGAATTTGATAAATAAGAATCATTTGATTTTTTAGATTCACTCGGGTATTTGTTTTGTTTTTGTGTGTTTTTTTTTTTAATGATATTTGGTTTATTCATTACACTTTCTGAAGAATCATAGCTATCATTTGAAGATTCAAAACTATTTATAGATTGTTTTTGTGTTAAATTTTTTTTCACTTTTTGATTAGTAAATGCTGATTCTGAATTACTCTCACTTTCAGAAGAGATGGAATTATTTTTTCTTGAAAATTTAGATTCACTCAATGACATATTAATATACTCTATCTATAATTAAATATTATTTTTCTATAACCTAAAATTTACCGAATACTAACTTTTATGAAAAAATATATACATTGATTAAGATATATGTTGAATCGGTTGGTATTAATAATTACATTATGTATTTTTTGTATTGGAATAATTTTAATAGCTTACAACTGGAAAAAGAGAGAACCCTTTCAATGTCAAGGGACATTAAATGATTCTGTTTATTCATCAGAAATAACAAAACCAATTATTAATCAAAAACAATTATCAAATTATTATAATGCAAAATATACATCTTTGCTTTTTTCAAAAAAAAGGTGTGAATCGGATGAGCCATTAAAAAAAACGCCAGTTTCAACTATTATTAGTTCTGATGATAAAGACATTAATCCGCCTCCACAAAAATGTTTAAATGATTGTGCAAATTATTGTAAAAAAATATATCCATCATCTAATACGTTTTCAATTGGGGAGTGTAAAAGAAAATCAATACCGACAGATGTATTAAATTCAGGTGATGATGAAAAAGACCTACTAACATGCCAATGTGAATGTGTACCAGAAAAATCGTGTAAACCTGGAACTGGAAGTGAAACAGACTGGAATATCTATAATATTAATGACAATGCTTTGTTGACACATCAGCCAATAACCTCTTTGTCAACAACTCTTATCGGTAATAAGATTAAATGTCCAACAATTGATAATGAGCCAACAAAGGTTAAGTCTTCTCCTTTGAATCTTAATGACGTTGTATTAATAAATAATTCTGAAAATGATGAATATTATAATATTTCTAAAATAAACAATGATAATACAATTGATTTAGTATCAAAATCTGAATTTATTCAATCTGATTTTTCTCGGAAAAATATAACACACAAAAATGTACCTATTTCAAATGTTACAAAAATACCGACATCAGAATCAATTGAAGCATGTGCACAGCATTGTAAAAATACCGATAAAAATTGTTCATATATTTCGATGCATTGTACTAACGATAGTTGTAATTGTTTTTGCAGTAAAGATGAATGTTCTTCGACAGTATCTTCACCAAAATTTAGTACATACAAGATCGATAACCTTGCTCATCAAAATTTAAAATTAAAAGATTATATGAATGGTTGTGTTCCAGACACTTTAGCTAATTCCAAATCAACAATATATCCTCGTGAAGAATGTCAAAGAGACCGTTCATGTATTTCAGCATGTGATTCAAATTCGAACCCCTATTTAAAATCATTATGTCAAAATCCACAAAAATTACAAGAAATTATTAATAATACTCCGAAGGTTAGAACTTTTTCGAGTCCAAATACAGAATGTCCTGCACCAAGTTCAAAAAAAATATCTAAGAAAAAATGTCCCATTGAAAATCCTTACAGTGTTTCATTTCCATGTAATCAATATGCAAATAAAAACAGTTGTAATAACGATTATTTTAAAAGATGTATTTGGGAAAGCGGTAAATGTAAAATAAAGGAAGAAACAAAATGTGACACCTATAAACAATATCAAACCATCGATGATATTATTAAACCATGTGAAAATAATACCGACCCATCGTCATGTACAAAAAATGAAGACTGTATTTGGTTTTCTGAACAACAAAAATGTTTTAAAAGAAAAAATCCAATTACCCCATCTTGGAATTTAGTAGAAAATAATACCCAAATTGAACCAATTCCATTTTATAAAAGTAGTCCAGATTTTGAAAATAAATTTGATAATTGGCTTAAAAATAATTTTTGATTTATCATTTTTATATATCATCAAACTCTTCTTCCCAATTATTACTGTCAGCATTACTTTCAATATTATTATCTGTCTCGATCGTATGACAATCATCGTCTAATTGATAATTATTAATATCAGGGATTAATCTCATTTGCTCTAATTTTTTAGTCGATTCTTCTTTATATTTATGCAATATATCTACCTTTGTATCGTCTGTTTGGAAATCTCTTAATGCAATTAAAACAATATCATTTACGGAGATAAAATTTTTCCATTTTTGTCTTCTCATCCTCCCAGGTAGAATACCCATATATTCTTTCGTTGTTACAATTTGTACATTATCATCATTGTTACTCTTTGAAATTAAATTTAAACCGAATCGACCACTTCCGTATACTTTAGTGATTTTTGCATAGTGTTCATTATCTTGAGCAAGAATTAATTTTTCTTCAAATTGAACCGGTTTTTTTGATTTTTTAAATTTAGAGCCTCCTTTTTTATTTTTAGGCATTTTTTATTTTAAAATACTTATAACATATATTTTAAAATCATTTAAAATCATTTTTTTTAAAAAAACGCACAAAATGATTATTATAAAAAATATCTTGTATAATGATATGAATTATAAAGAAAAAAAAAAAGTAATTAACTCTATTTTAATTATTCAAAAAATATTTATGTTTCGAAGGAAAATGAACAAATATTTATTGGATTCATTAGAAGTTACAGCTAATTTTATTTTTAAAATAACAGAACAATTGCACCAATGTTTTATTTATAAAATTAGAAACCAGTCAATATACAATGAATTAATGAATACATTAGAAGTAATTAGTAAAGATTGTGTATCTGTAAAAAATCAAATTTATAATTATTTAACAATAAATCTTACTCTCAAAATATTTATTAAACTCAAAGACAAAATTAATGAAATAAAGAAAAAATTAAAAATATTATATTATTATCAAGGTGCATTTAAAATATCAGATATCTTAGATTTAGAATTTAATGTAAATAGTAATATTTTACAAAAATCAAATATTGAATTATGGTGGTTATCATTTTTAGACACCACTTTTGTACCTTTAAACGTTATTGTTTATAAAATGTATAAAGGTAAAATTGTCTCCAATAATATTCCACAAAATAAATTTTTTATTGTTAATTATAAAAACAATTTAGAACTTACACAATACTGCTCATCGATTCATGCAGAACATAAAAAGAATCTCAAACAGGATAAAAATAGAATTGAATATATTTTAAATGAACATTGTTATCCCCCATATAAACACTGTTTCTTAAACAATAATAAAAAAAAAAATATATCTGCATTATCGTTAAGTCAAGTTAATAATAATTCTAATAGTGAGATATCACTTATCGAATATATACATGGTGCAAGAGTTTATGCTAAAATAGATAAAAATATCTTTAATTTAGATAGCAATTATGTTATCGTAATGAATGGATATTTTAAAAATGATAGTTTTCAATTAGCATCATGTCATACTTTTATGTCTAAAAAATATTCTCAACTTTATAATAATATCAAGAAGTGTACTATCTTTTCTAATAAAACAAATACTTTTAATTTTGGGATACAATGGATGAAACAACTGTCTTTACGCGATATGGTTGTTTATGATTTAAATGAACTTGTTGAAAAATGTATTAGCGATTATCAATTATTACAGCAATTAAAATCAAGAACTATTTCAAATTTAGTAAAAGATTTTTTATCAAGTCCATTATACATACAACGTGAAATTTTAACATTATTTTTATTAACTGACCAAGATAGCGACACTCAATATTTAGCATATTTAATGTATGATATGATATCTCAAGAAAGCTATCTTTTAAAGCCTCAGCCATTAGCTGAAGAAATATATAATCATCTACACTGGAACATAAAAAAAAGATTTAAAGTTGTAATTGAAAACATTAGTAATTTTACAAAAAAAATTACTAATTTTAATGAAACAGATATTAATTATGAATCTAGAATTTATTTAATGAAGTGTGATGATGGAATAAAAAAAAAAGCAATGGAAAAATTAAAAGAAATACAATCTAAAAATGGCAATGATAACTCTCATAAAGCACAACAATATCTTGATGGCCTATTAAGAATTCCTTTTAATATTTACAAAAAAGAATTAATTTTCTCCTTCTTAGATGAATTTAGAAATAAATTAAAAATACATTGTGACCAAGTTTGCCAAACAATAAATAATAAAGAATCTTATCAAAATATATATAATAATTATAAGTTCTTTTTTCATAATTCATTTGTAACCTCAAATTGCATTTCTTCATTTTTGAATAATACAACCTCTGAATTCAATGATATTATTAAAAAAGAGCAATATTCATGGAATTTAGAATTATTAAAAAAATATTTTAAAACATTTTCATATGATGAAATGTGCTTAAAATTAAATGAATTAAAAAAAATACTATCATGCAAAACACTTGAATATTCAAAAGAAGGCTCTCAAATTAAGAAGAAAATAAGAGTAAAAAAAAAAATAAATAATAAATATACGAAAACAGATTTGTCATCTTTGATTGAAAACATAATTGATTTTTGCAAATATTTGTATCAACAAAAAAAAGAGAATTGGATTAAAATTGTTGATTCAATACCAGGGAAATATAAAAGCAATTCTTTAAAAACAATTAATTTATTTTACAACCAGATTTTAAATTTTGACTCTGAATGGAATCATTTTAAATTAGATGCAAAACAATATATGACTGATGTTGATTCTATTTTAGAAAAAAGTGTTTTTGGGCACGAAAATGCAAAAAGAGGCATTAAACAGGTTATTGCACAATGGATTACGGGAGAATTAAAAGGATATTGTTTTGGATTTGAAGGCCCTCCTGGAACAGGTAAAACAAGTTTAGCAAAAAATGGTATTTCAAAATGTTTAATTGATATTAATGGAGAAAAACGTCCTTTTAGTTTTATTGCATTGGGTGGATCAAGTAATGGTAGTACTTTAGAAGGTCATTCTTACACTTATGTTGGTTCAATTTGGGGAAGAATTGTTGACATTTTAATGGAATCGAAGTGCATGAATCCTATCATTTATATTGATGAATTAGATAAAGTTTCAAAAACAGAACATGGTAAAGAAATTATTGGAATTTTAACACATTTAACAGATAGTACTCAAAATGATGAATTTATTGACAAATATTTTGGTGGTATTAAGTTAGACCTTTCCAAAGTTCTCTTTATTTTTTCTTACAATGATCCTGATTTAATTGACCCTATTTTAAGAGACCGAATTCACATTATTAGATTTTCTCCATTAAAACAAAAAGATAAACATCAAGTTTGTACTTTACATTTAATACCTGAAATTTTGAGAACGGTTGGATTATCAAAAACAGATATTATTATTCCTCAAGAAATTATAGATTTTATTATCGACCATTATACACGAGAGGGAGGTGTAAGACGTTTAAAAGAAAAATTGTTTGAAATTTGCAGAGACCTTAATATACGTCATATGACTGACCCAGAAATATATGCTTTCCCATACACGGTTACGATTGATTTTCTGAAAAATGATTTATTCATTAAACACCCAATTATTCAAAATAAGATGATCCTTAAAAGTCCACGGATTGGTTTAACAAATGGGATGTATGCCAGTGCATTAGGTGTTGGTGGAATAACAATTATTGAATGCTTCATTGTTCCAAAAACATCTTTTATGAGTCTCGAATTAACCGGACATCAAGGTAATGTCATGAAAGAAAGTATGTCGGTTGCCAAAACAGTTGCTTGGAATTTATTAACAAAACTAACAAAAAATGAATTACATGAAGAATCAAAAACAAATAGTTTTGGATTGCATTTACATTGTCCAGATGGAGGGACACCGAAAGATGGACCAAGTGCTGGTGCTGCAATTACGATAAGTATTGTTTCATGTTTATTAAAAATTCCCGTAAATAATCTTGTTTCCATGACAGGAGAAATTGATTTAAATGGACAAGTTTGTCAAATAGGAGGATTAGAAACAAAGATAAGAGGGGCTAAAAAAGCAGGTGTTAAAAAAGTATTAGTTCCCAAATCAAATGAACATGATATGATATACATTCTGCAAAACGACCCACCATTTGATAACTCGTTTGAATTTGTTTATGTTGAAAACATTTGGGATGTTTTACCACATGTTTTCCCAGATTCAGATTATGAATTTGTTAAATTTTAAGTAAGATTTTTACTTGATAAACAATTTATTTTATTATTTACTAGATTTTCTAGAATTACGACGTGATTTACGTCTATTGCTTCTATTAGAGCGTCTTTTGTTTTTACGTGAACCGCCACTTTGTTTACGCTCTGTTAAGTTTGTAATAATACTGGCGATTTCTTTTCCAATTTCTTGTATTTCGTCATTAACGGAAGATAAAGTGAAAACAATTAGGTCGGTTGTTTTCTTAATAACCTTTCCTATTTTTTTTGAACTGTTTCCGATTATATTTCCAACCGAGACAACGACATGGTAAATTCCATTTCCCCCTCTTTCAACAACATACGCAACTGCTCCTCCGACTAAAGGAATTGTTTTAACAACTTTCCCAAGACTATCACTTGCCTGTTTTGCAGTAACACCGGCACTTTTAAAAATTTGCGTCGTTTTAACACCGATTTGATTGCCCATTACATTATCGGTAACGTTTCCTGCACCTTCTGTAACACTGTTAACTCCTTCAACAACGCTTCCAACACCCTGTAAAACAACATTAATAAGTTCATTTATAACTGTACCCGACAATTCAATCGCTTTTGACGTGCTTGTTGCAACATCTTTTGAAATTTTAGACATCTTTTATAATATAAGTAATTATAAAAAATACAATATAATATTATTTATGTACATATTTAGCGTCTGTATTTTCTAGAATTGCAACGAGAACCACCTTTCATTCTACGCATATTATTTCTTTTTGATTGACGTTTATTTCTGCGAGAACCTCCTTTTTTGTGTCTTTTAGTTAGAGTAGAAATAAGACCAGTAACTGCTTGACCAATTTCTTGAATTTCATCATTAACCGCCGATAAGGTAAAGACAATAATATCTGTTGTTTTTTTTGCAAAGTTTCCAACTTTTTTTGCACTACTACCCGCAACTTTGCCAACTGATACAACAACATGGTATACCCCGTCTCCAGCTCTTTTTACAACATATGCAACCGGACCGCCAACTAATGGAACAACATCAATTACTTTTCCAAGACTATCACTAACTTGTTTTGCAGTACTTCCGACGTTCTTGAAGATTTGGGTTGTTTTTACTCCAATGGTATTACCAATAACTTTGTCAGCAATATCTCCAGTTGCATTCGTAACGGTGTTAACGCTTTCAACAACTCCACCAACCGCTTGTAAAACAACATTTATAAGTTCATTTATTACGTCTCCTGTTAATTCAACAGCTTTTTCAGTACTTGTGCCAATATCTTTTGCAATATTTGCCATCTTTTATATAATCAGTTAAGAAAAAGTTTTTTTAGATTTTTATAAAAAAAAATAAAAGGAATATCCCGACAAAACGCATTATTTAAACAAAAAATAATTGGTATAAGAAAAAAAGGAAATAATAATTTATATTTAAAATGGCTGAAACAGAATCATCTCAAACAACCAAAACCGAGTCATCGGAAACTTTTGCATTCAGTGCTGATATTAACCAACTTTTATCTCTTATTATTAATACTTTTTACAGTAATAAAGATGTTTTCTTACGTGAATTAATTTCAAACTCTTCAGATGCTTTAGATAAAATTAGATATCAATCGATTACCGATTCTTCGAAATTGGAAGGCGATTCAGATTTACTTATCAAACTAATCCCGAACAAGGAAAATGGAACTCTAACGATTCAAGATTCTGGGATTGGGATGACGAAGAACGATTTAATTAATAACCTTGGAACAATTGCTAAATCGGGTACAAAATCTTTTATGGAAGCTTTACAAGCCGGAGCTGATATTAGCATGATTGGTCAATTTGGGGTGGGCTTCTATTCAGCATATTTGGTAGCAGACACTGTCACTGTCATTTCAAAAAACAATAATGATGAAGCACATGCATGGGAGTCGTCTGCAGGTGGTTCTTTTTCTGTTAGGAAATGTTCTGATAATGAAGCAGGAGAACTAAAACGTGGGACAGCAATTGTTCTTAAATTAAAAGAAGATATGAAAAAATATTCCGAAGAATCAACAATTCGTGACTTGATTAAAAAACATTCTGAATACATTGATTTCCCAATTAATCTTCTTGTTGAAAAAACAGAAGAAAAAGAGGTAACTGATAGTGATGTCGAAGAAGAGGAAGAAACGCCAGAAACGGATAAAAAGGATAATGAGTCTGAACAAACTCCATCTGAAGACGAATCAAAGACGAAAGAAGATGGTGAAGAAGTTACGGAAGATGATAAACCAAAAGAAAATGCCGATGCTGATGCTGATGCTGATGCTGATGCTGATGCTGATGCTGATGCTGATGCTGATGCTGATGCTGATGCT
>MDSV01019684.1_pt1 | contig 10607 bp, 10 predicted proteins | sample 810851 | NCBI WGS metagenome assembly MDSV01 (sample SAMN05326640, study PRJNA326480) | marine metagenome | isolation source: seawater | place: Atlantic Ocean: North East | collected 2012 | reverse complement strand
TCAATATTTGTTTTCAATTCAGAAACAAATTTTGCTAATAAATACTTAGTTAAAAAAATTTCTGAGACCTATAATGTAAAAAATGATTATCGTCATTTAATTAACTTACAAAAGAGTCTTAATTATTTTTTTAAATCTTTCTCAAACTTATTTTCATCTAGTGCGCCAAGTATTTTACATATGACAGAAAAACATAATTATGCAAAATGTTTTGATGATAAATCAAAAATATTTAATTTCAATGACAGTGAAAATAAAAAGGGTTTATCTTTCTTAAAAAAACACAATATTGAAAAAGGAAAGTATATTTGTTTTATAGTTAGAACTGCAGACTATTATCAGTCAGCTAATAAAACAGAAAGAGAAAAGGTATTTTCATACCGCAATGTTAATGAAAAAAATTATATACCTTCACTTGAGTACTTAATTAAAAATGATTATAAAATTATAAGAATGGGAAAAGGAATAAAGAATAAATTTCCTTATGAGAATAAAAATTTTATAGATTATTCTCTTAGCAATGATAGATCTGATTTCTTAGATATTTGGCTTTCTGCACATTGCAAATTTTTCTTTCATAGTAGTACTGGAATAGGTGTTATTCCAATGTTATTTAATGTTCCAATATTAAGTACCGAACAAACTCTAGCACTAAGAAGCTTAACATGGATTCCAAAATCAATAACGCTTTTTAGAAAAATCAATAAAAAAGATAAGTCATTAAATATTAAAGATATGTTAAATAAAGGTTTACATTGGAAAGAGACACAACCACACTATGACGAATTGCAAGTTGTGCCAATAGAAAATAAGCCAGATGAAATTTTAAAAACAGTTATCGAAATGGAAGATCAAATTAAAAAAGGATTTATTGTTTCAAATATCAATATGAAGTTTTGGGCAAAAGCTAAAATAGAATGGGATAGTTATACTAATCAAAATAAAATTAATAAAAAGCCTTTTGAATATGCTGATAAATTCACATTTGATCATTTTCACAAAATGAATGGTATTAATACAATTATACCAGATTTTTATTTAGAAAAATATAAAGATATATTTATTGATTATTAGGTTTACAGTAACTTAATTGCATATTATTAATTCAAACCAAAAGCATTAAAATGAAAAATATATTAATTACAGGTGGTGCAGGTTATGTTGGGGCTCAATTAGTACCTTATTTGCTAAATAAGGGATATATTATTACAGTAATTGATTTAATGATTTATGGTGAAGAGGTTTTGGATCATCATAAAAACCTTAATATTATTAAAGGAGATATTAGAGACCAAGCATTATTGAAAAAAATAACCCAAGGACACGATTGTGTAATTCATTTGGCTTGTATTTCAAATGATCCAAGTTTTGAATTAAATCCAGTGTTAGGTAAATCAATAAATTTAGATGCCTTCGAGCCTTTAGTAAAAATTTCTAAAGATAATGGTGTTAAAAGATTTATATATGCATCATCTTCTTCTGTATATGGGGTAAAAGAAGAAAAAAACGTTACTGAAGACATCACCCTTGAACCTTTAACAGATTATTCCAAATTTAAGGCAGATTGCGAAAGGATACTCTTTGAATATCAATCTGAAGAATTTACAACAGTAGTAATTAGACCTGCTACAGTTTGTGGATACTCGAAAAGACAAAGGTTAGATGTAGTGGTAAATATTTTAACTAATCTGGCTTACCACAAAAGAAAAATAACTGTTTTTGGAGGTAATCAATTGCGTCCTAATATTCATATATTAGATATGATTAACGTTTACTTACTAGTATTAAAGCAACCAAATGAAAAAATAGCTAAAAAAATTTTCAATGCAGGATATGAAAATCAAAAAGTAATTGATCTTGCAGATATGGTAAAAGAAGTAATAGGAAGTGATGTAGAGATCATAAAAGAAAGCACAGATGATAATAGATCATATCATATAAGTTCACAAAAAATTAAAGAGGAATTAGGCTTTATTCCAAAACATTCGATAAAAGATGCTGTAATTGAATTAAAAAAAGCTTTTGAAAATCATTTAATTACAGATTCTTTTAATAATGAAAATTATTTTAATATAAAAAAAATGCAGTCTTTAAAATTAGAATAAAATATGAAAATCGGTATTGATTTTGATAATACGATAGCAAGATACGACAAATCTTTTCTTAATCTAGCATATAAAAAAAGATATATTAAAAAAAGTGAAGGTAATTTTAGTAAAATTGAACTAAAAAATTTATTAATAAAAAAAAGCAGTGGTAAAAAAAAATGGATGAAAATCCAGGGTTTGGTATATGGAAAATATATGCATACTGCCAAATTATTTCCAAATTTAATAAACTTTTTAATTTTATCAAAAATTAAGAATCACGAATTATATATTATTAGTCACAAAACTGAATATGGACATTTTGACAAAGAAAAAATTTCATTAAGAAATCAGGCATTAAGATGGATGGAAAAAAATAATTTTTTCAAAAAAAATTTTATTAATTTTGAAAAAAAAAATATTTTTTTTGCAAATACAAGAGAGGAAAAAATTAAAATTATTAAAGATTTAGATTGTGATTGGTTTATTGACGATTTAAATGAAGTATTAACAAATAAAAATTTTCCTTCTAAAACTAAAAAGATATTATTTAATCAAAAACAAAATATAAAAAATTCAAAAAAAATAATATCTTTGTCTAATTGGGGAGAAATAATTAATCATATACTCGGTAAATTTAATGAAAAAGAAATTCGTTTTTTTTTAAAATTTATTTTTGATAGAAAAATTATTAAAATTAAAAAAATACATGGACAGGGAAATAGTATAATTTATAAAGCCCTATCAGGTAAAAAAATAAACTATTCTATAAAATTTTATCCAGATCTTTTATCTGATCCACGTCCTAGACTAAATAATGAGTATAACACTCTAAAAAAAATATATCAGAATAATATTAAAAATATTCCAAGAATAATTAATAAAAGTGAATTGTTCAATATAGGAATATATGAGTGGATTGATGGAAATAAAATTATAAGACCAGATATAAAAGATATCTTACAAATAATTAAATTTATCAAAAAATTAAAAAATCTTTCAAAACAAAAAAATATGCTAAATTTAAATTATGCATCTGAAGCATGCTTATCACGCTTAGATCTAATTGATCAAATTCAAAATAGGATTTCAAAATTACAAAATATTAATACAAAGAATAAAAATTTTAAAAAATTTTTGTTAAAAGATTTCTTACCTTTGTGGAAAAAAATTAAAAATACATCTTTAAAATCTTGGCCTAAGTCTTCAAGATATAAGATCTTAGGAAAAAATAGATTAATCTTAAGTCCTTCAGATTTTGGGTTTAATAATATATTAAGAAAAAAAGATAAATTATATTTTTTAGATTTTGAATACTTTGGCTGGGATGATCCAGTCAAATTGACTGCAGACTTCATTTGGCATCCTTCTCAAACAGTAAATAAGAACCTATTAGAAATTTGGAAAAAAAATATGATAGATATTTTTTCTGATGATGTAGATTTTAAAAAACGTCTAAACGCCTCCATGCCTCTCTACGGAATAAGATGGATTTTAATAATTCTTAATGAATTTTTGCCTAATTATGCCAATAGAAGAAAAAGTGCAGCTAATACAAAAACATACAACAAAGAAATAGCTCAAAATATTCAATTAATTAAAGCAATCAAATATTATAAAAAGATAAAAAATTTATATAATATAAACTCAAAAAATTAAGTTAATTAAAATTTTTTGTGATAAAAGGTTATAGTGAATTACAAAAATCTTGCGAAAAAAGCTAAAAATCTTAGACAAAAAACATTTCTTACATTCATAGAAAAAGGTGAGGCACATCTTGGTGGAAGTTTTTCTATGATTGAAGCAATTATATCGTTGTACGAAGTTATAATGAAAAAAAATGATAAATTTATTTTAAGCAAAGCTCATGCTTCAATACCATTGTGTTTATTATTAATTGAAAAAGGTCTAAACCCTAAAATATCCACACACCTTGAAATCGATATCAAAAATGGAATAAACTGTACTACAGGTAGTTTGGGACATGGGTTACCCATAGGCACTGGTATGGCTTTAGCCAGAAAACAAAAAAATGAAAAGGGTACAATATATGTAATGATAAGTGATGGTGAATGTCAAGAGGGTACCACATGGGAATCTCTTCTTGTAGCTGCAAAACATCAACTTGATAATCTTGTGGTAATAATTGATTATAATAAAATTCAAGCACTAACAACTCTTAGAGAAGGGTTGCCCTTAAATAATTTATACTCAAAGTTTATAGCTTTTAATTGGAACTGTATTGACGTAGCAAATGGACATTCATTTGAATCAATAATTTCATCCTTTAAAATAAAAAATGAAAATAAAAAACCACTTGCTATTATATTAAACACTATCAAAGGAAAGGGAATAAAAGAGTTTGAAAATGATCCTGTTTGGCATGCTAGAAAAATTAAAGAAAAAGATATAGAAATTGGTAAAAAGAAATTAGAAATTATATGAGAAGAGAATTTGGAAGAATGATTAATGAACTAGCGAAAAAAGATGATAGAATTCATCTATTAGTTGGTGACATTGGTTATCGTGTTTTTGATGACTTTAGAAAATATCATCCTAAAAAATTTTTTAACTTAGGAATTTGTGAACAAAGTTTAATAAGCATTGCATCAGGAATGGCGCTAGAAGGATTAAAGCCGTGGGTTTATACAATTACACCTTTTTTAATAGAGAGACCTTTTGAACAAATAAAACTAGATATTGATCAGCAAAATGTAAATGTAAAACTAGTTGGATTTGCAGATTATCCAACTTTAGGGCCTTCACATACTGAATTAAATGGAAAAAAACTAATGAGTCTTTTTAATAATATTACTTCTTTTTTTCCAAAAAATAGTAAAGAAACAAAAGATGCAATCAATGAAAGTTATGATAAAGAGGGTCCAGCTTTTATAAGTCTTAAAAATGATCCAAATATTAATAAATCAATAACGGGAAAGTAAAATATATTATGGGAAAATTAGTAAACTTTGTTACACCTCTTCATACTGCAACTAAACGAAACTATTTAGAAAGAATGAATGACGAAAAAATAAAATGCATGCATAAAGCTAAAGAATATGAGTTTGATTATTGGGATGGAAATAGGCGTTATGGTTATGGTGGTTACAAATTTATTGCAGGTAGATGGAAGCCTGTTGCTCAAGCACTTATTGAGAATTATAAATTAGATAATAATTCAAGCATACTTGATATAGGTTGTGGAAAAGCTTTTCTGCTATATGAACTAAAATTATTATTGCCTAATATTAAGATTTCAGGATTTGATATATCTAATCATGGCTTAAAAGAATCAAGAAAAGAAATTAGAGAAAACTTATTTATTCATAAAGCACAAAGTCCATATCCTTTTAAGGATAATGAATTTGATTTAGTAATTTCTTTAGGATGCTTTCATAACTTAAGAATTTTTGAACTTAAAACAGCTTTATATGAAACGCAAAGAGTTGGTAAAGAAGCATATGTAATGCTAGAGAGTTATAGAAATGAAAAAGAATTATTTAATTTACAATGTTGGGCACTAACTTGTGAATCTTTTTTTGATAAAGAAGAATGGATTTGGATTTATAATCATTTTGGATACACAGGAGATTATGAATTTATATATTTTGAATAACTAATTAAATATGAAAGCGGCAATTTTAATAAAAAGTAAACAAAAATTAGAAGTTAAGAATATTGAACTTCCTGAAAAATTATTTTTTGGTCAAGTATTGGTAAAAATAAATTTTAGTGGAATTTGTGGTGCTCAAATAAACGAAATTGATGCTGTCAAAGGAAAAGATAATTTTTTACCCCATCTTTTAGGTCACGAAGGTTCAGGAATTGTTGAAAGTATTGGTGAAGGTGTTACAACTGTTAAAAAAGGTGATCATGTAGTTCTTCATTGGAAAAAAGGGTCGGGCATTGAAAGCATAACACCTAAATATAGATTAGGAAAAAAAATAATAAATGCTGGTTGGGTAACTACTTTTAATGAAAAAGCAGTTGTATCTGAAAATAGAGTAACAAAAATACCTAAAAATTTTGATATGCGTATTGCTCCACTTTTCGGATGTTCACTTACAACTGCGTTTGGAGTTGTAAATAATGATGCAAAAATAAAAATTGGAGAATCAGTGGTTGTGATTGGAACTGGGGGTGTTGGCCTAAATATAGGACTAGCTAGCTCGCTAGTATCAGCTTATCCAATTATTGGAGTGGATATTCATGATTTTAAGTTAAGAATAGGAAAAAAATATGGCCTAACTCACACAATAAATTTTTCTAAAAAAAATTTTAGAGAAAAACTTTTAAAGATTTTAGACAACAAACTTCCCGATAATGTAATAGAAACAACTGGAAAATCTAAGATAATTGAACTTGCATACTCGATTACTTCAAAAAATGGTAAGACGATTTTAGTTGGGGTACCAGATAAAAAAATAAATATTTATTCCCTGCCCCTTCATTTTGAAAAAATATTAACTGGATCTCATGGTGGTAATTGTAAACCTGAAATAGACATACCAAATTATATTAATTTTCTAAATTATAAAAAGATTAATCTTAAAAAACTAATAACTCATGAATTTAGTTTATCTAATATAAATAAAGCGATTAACTTATTTAGAAAAGGTTTAAGTGGTAGAATTATTATTAATATGCAAAAATAATTAAATTTAATAAAAATATTTTAGAATGAAATTAATAAAAAAAATTTCCCATATTTCTTTATTCACAAACGATCTGAATAAAGTCAGATCATTTTACATTGATATATTAAAATTAAAAATTGCCCACAAATTTTTAAATGATCAAAATGATTTATATGGTTTGTTTATTAATGCTGGAGAAGGAACCTTCATTGAATTTTTTAAAACTGATAAAGAAATTATTAATACCAATAAAAATCATTTTTGTTTTGAAGTTAGTGATATTAATAAAATAAAAGAAAATATACAAAAAAGTATGAAAATATCTATACCTATTAAGAGAGGTAAAACCGATAATATTCTGCAATTTATGATTAAAGATTTTGAGAATAATTCTATTGAATTTCATCAATATGATAATAAAAGCAAATTACAATATACCGATGAGTAAAAAACTTTTTTACACAAAAAAAATTTGCAGACTTTGTAAAAGTCATTCTTTAGAAGAAGTTTTAAATTTGGGCAAAACCCCTGTAGGTGATGATTATCAGAAAATATTTAATAAAAAAAATCCAACATTCGATCTTATTTTAAATAAATGTAAGGAGTGTGGTTTTACACAATTATCTAACGTTATTGATGCAGATTTTGTTTATGGAGAATATCTATACGTCACAAAAACTTCTTCTGGTTTGCCTGATCATTTTAAAAAATTAGTAGATTTACTTATAAATAAAAAAATAATATTTAAAAATTGTAAAGTACTTGAAGTTGGAAGCAATGATGGCACATTGTTAAAATACCTAAATCAAAAAAAATGTAATGTTTTAGGTGTGGATCCTGCTAAAGAAGTTGTTAAGCATATAGATAAAAAACTAAAAACTATTAATAATAATTTTAGTTATAAGCTTTCAAAAAAAATTTCGAGTCAATACGGTAAATTTGATCTTGTTATAGCAAATAATGTTATAGCTAATATAGATAATTTAGATGATATATTTAAATCAATAAGGAACTTATTAAAAGAAAATTCATATTTTGTAATGGAAACTTTTTCTTTATTTGGTATTATAAAAAACAACTTAATAGATAATATATATCATGAGCATATTTCTTATTTCACTATATTAGCTTTAGAAAAATTTGCAAATAAGTATGATTTAAAATTATTTTCTGCTAATCATTTACAAGTAAAAGGAGGTTCAATAAGATTTATATTTAAAAAAACTAAAAATAAAATTCATAAAAAAAATATTACTCTAAAAAGTATTGATAAGGAAAATAAACTAAATCTTTTTTCAAAGAAAATATTTCAAAATATCGAAAATAAGAATTTATTATTAAAAAATAAATTATCACACTTCATAAAAAAAGAAAAACTTTTGAATAAATCATTCTCAGGATACGGCGCTTCTGTTGGATCTACAACTTTAATGTGCTACTATAGTTTTCAAAATGAAATAGATTATCTATATGATGATGAATCTAAAAGACACAATTTATATAGTCCAGAGGCAGGGATAAAAGTTTTATCCCCAAAGCTAATTTATAAAAATATGCCAGATTATATAATTATATTAGCATGGAGGTATAGCGATATAATTATTAAAAAAAATCAAAAATATCTAAAAAATGGTGGTAAATTTATTATCCCTTTACCAAAATTTAAAGTAATAAAGAGTGTATGATTGAGAAACAAAGAACTATAGTTTTTGGTGGAACAAAAGGCATTGGAAAAACTATTTCTAAAGTATTAAAAAATAGGGGTGATTTTGTTATAACTTCATCTAGAAGAAAATCAAATAAAGAAAATCACTTAACTATTGATTTAAATAGTGGTCAAAAAATAATTAATAAATCTTTAAATTCTTATTTTTCTTTATATAAAAAAAAAATAAGTAATTTAATTTTCTGTCAAAGATATAGAGGTGATAACGAATATGATGATTTTGAAGTTTCTCTTCATTCTTCTTCACATATTATTAATTATTTTCAAAATTTATTAACAAATAATGCATCTATTGTTTTAATAAGCTCTATAGCTATAAAAACTATAATAGATGATCAGCCTTTAAGTTATCATGTTACAAGATCAGGTATAGACCAGATGACTAAATATTATGCAACTAAACTTGGAAATAGGAGCATTCGTTGCAATTGTATCTTGCCAACAAAAATTATTAAACCTGAAAACAAAAAATTTTACTTAAAAAAAGGAAATAAAATTACTAAACTGGTTAAAAAAATCACACCTTTGAATAAAATGGGCTCCTCAGATGATGTAGCTAATTTAGTTGATTTTTTGACTTCAAAAAAATCTACTTTTTTAACTGGATTAACAATACCTGTTGATGGAGGATTATCACTTTTAAGTCAGGAATCAATTGCTAATAAATTTAATAAACCAAAATAAAAGAATGAAATTAAAGCATAGACAACAAATACTAATTATAGGTGCTAACTCAGCTATAATTAGAAACTCAATTTTTAATTTTTTAGATAATGATTTTGAAGTTATAGGAATATCAAAAAGTGGCATAAAAGATAAAATTTTAAAAAAACATAAAAATTTTAAGTTTCATAAATTTAATTTATTTAAAAATTTTGATCAGATAATAAAATTATGTAAATATATAGATAAAAAATATCCCTATATTATATCAATTATTCATGCTCAAGGAGGCAGCTTTGGCTATCACAATATAATTAATGAATATAATAGATGGGAAGAATTATGGAAAATAAATTTTGCAAGTTCTGTTATCATAAACAATTATTTTATTAAAAATTTCCAAAAAAATAATTTTGGTAGAATATTACATTTTGGCTCTACTGTGACAGATATTAAGAAAGGTTCACCTATATATTCATCTACAAAAGCAGCAACATATGACTATGTTAAAAAAATGGGAAATAACTTTTCAGAAAAAAATGTTTATATAAATTGTATAAAAACAAGTATTGTGAGTGATAAAGATAATAACTGGAATAAATTTGAAAAAATGAATACAAAAAAAACCATTGCAAAAATTTTAAAAGAAAATCTTTCTACTGAGAAATTTGGTAGATCTAAATATTTTACTCCTATAATTACTTATTTGTGTTCTAAAAATAATCAATTTATTACTGGGTCAATAATTGATATAGATGGTGGTTTTATAAAATGAATAATAATGAAAAAATAATAAAAGAATTTAGTAAAAAGGGATATTGTATAATAGATATTTCTAAAAAATATGTGAGGGAATTAGAAAATTTAAATCAACTAATTTTAGAAAATATAAAAAATAAGCTAGGTAACAATAAATATGATTTATCTAATTTTCATAAAATAAAATTATCTGATGTTGATTTAAATAATTTTCGATTAGAAGTTATAAAAACAATAAATACTAAAAAAAATTTAAGAGAAGATATATATAATTCAATGAGTAATTTTTTAGATTATTGTCTTGGTCCAGACGTAGTAATGCAAAAAAATATTAATTTAGTAATTCAAAGTCCAAATGATAAAAACAGATCTCCATTTCATAAAGATGCTCCTACTGCTTCAAATTATGAATTAGTCGTTTGGATACCATTAGTAGATTGTACAAAAACAATGTCTATGTATTTATTTGATATAAAACACAATGATAGGGGAAAAAAATTAATAGCAAAAAATACTTCCCAGAAACATATTGATGATTTTAGTAAGAAATATGGAAAATTATATAATATAAAATTTGGACAAGTTTTAATATTTTGGACAAATAATTTCCATTACATTCCTATTAATAAAGAAACAAAAACTAGATGGTCATTAAACCTAAGATATAAAAATTTATTTACTCAATATGGAACAAAAAACTTTCTAGATTATTATGATATATTAAAAATTTCTCCT
>MDSV01018701.1_pt1 | contig 10608 bp, 10 predicted proteins | sample 810851 | NCBI WGS metagenome assembly MDSV01 (sample SAMN05326640, study PRJNA326480) | marine metagenome | isolation source: seawater | place: Atlantic Ocean: North East | collected 2012 | reverse complement strand
ATGAAAAAAAATGTAGATAAAGCTTTGCAAGAGTGTCCAACAGTAAAGTCTAGCCCATGTTCTTCTAAGTATTCTCTTGTTTTTTGAAAGCTGTATAGCCCCATATCATCTGTGAATAAGGCAAATGAAGAAGCCTTCCCTCTAAGCTCCTCTAGGCTTTGTATGTAATAATTATAGTCAAGAACTGCATCAATATTCCACTGATGAAAATCTGTTCCTCTAAAATGCAAAGCGCAAACATTGCTGGGGACACCAATGTTATACTGTAAACTAAAAATATCTCTAGTGGGAACTGTCCTCCACTTAAAGAAGTTCTCTCCTAGGCAATGCTTAAATTCCTTGCCTTGCTTCGAGCCATTGAGCATATCTCCTTTGAAATACGTATGCCCATCCCAAGGTACGCTTGACCATTGCCTGTCTGTTTTCGCTGCAAACTGCCTGAGATTATTGTAATAGAGAATCCGATTGCCAAGACCACACTGAGGAAAACTATTTATTGTTATCATTTATCTTCCACCCTCTTTGTATCCAGTGTTCATAAATAGCCCATCTTGAATCTGTATGGTTGGCCTTTCTCCACTGTGCATGTTGATCCTGTCCTAATTGCTGATGAGTGTCTCCCCATAAATCCCTCCTGCTTTGTGGCTGCGAAGGAAAGTAGGAGTCTATGTTTCCGTGCATCTTACACGCCGCACAAAAGTGTATATCTTCTCCATTGTCATATGTAGGAGGTTTTTCTCTCCACATATAGTGAGCCCATGAAGTCTTAAAAAACCAACAGTGACCAACTATATCACACCTTACATTGTCATTATTTCCTTCTCCACAGTCATGTCCTCTGGCTCTATAGTTTCTACAATTAGCGCCGACAATACAATTATTCTTTTTAGAGACGTTCAAACAGTGTTCCAGCCATCTATCGCCGGGTATTGTATCATCATCAAAGATAGCTGTGTATGTTGAGTCAAACAATAGCGGAAGCGTAAATCTTCCATGAAATTTGAAGTTCTTATCTTTGCAGTGGATATGGTAGAAGTCGTACTTCTCTTTCAGATATTCTATGTTTAGATGAGACTCGTTTTGGTAGACATATATATCTGAGATGTTAGCAGTCTGCTCTTGCATGCAGGCCAACTGTCTTTCTAAATTATTTCTCTTCCAGACTGTAAGGATTACATTGATATCATCCATCTTTTTTGGCCACCACCTTTATTTGAAAAGTCCCTGTTCTTTCCGCCTGTGCCACACAACGCTCATGATAGTTCTCGTCCATATAACATCTCTCAAAGTCGTCAGTCCAGCAATGATGAAGCGTGTCACAACTTACAACTCTAAAGCCGATACACTTAACAAGGTTCCCAAGGCTCTGCGGACACCAAGAGTAAACATGCTGGTTGTTATCTTGAGGCTTATAAGCAAACTCCATTTGTCCTAATTGCTCACACGGGACTACCAAGATCATGACACCTGTTGGGGATAGTTTATTATGCAAATTCTTTAGGGCCGTGAGTGGTTCTAACACATGCTCTAACGCATGATTTGATATGATTGTATCTATAGAATTGTCCTCTATCTCATCCCAGTCGTTGGTAACTGTCAATCCGACAGACCTAGCCCTTTCTATAGCATGGTCATTAACTTCAAACCCGATCTTCTTTGCGCAGTTGATGGTTTCAAGCAAGTATCCACCACCACAACCAAAGTCTAATACTGTATCTTCTTCTTTTATATAATTCTCAAATTTGAATAGATTGAGTATGCCTCCTATTTTTCCTATCCTGCTCTGATAGTCCCAATATTCTTTATCATATTTCATAGGTAGAGTTCCTTAAGTTCGTCCGAGTGTAGTATCAGCTCTGAGATATCAGCGTCAAGATCAAGAAGTCTTCTGGTAACAGTCCCTCTAGCGTCCACAGGCTGCCCAGCCCATCTGTCCCCCATCTCGCTCTGCACTATTGCCATAGCCTTCAGAGCATCATCATCTAGTTTATGTAAGGTATCTGTAATAGAAAGGCATGGAACAAAAGGAGGTTTATCTTGTAAGTGTATAGGAAAGTCTAAGAATCTAGCTTCAGTAAAGCTGCTGTCAGATGTGAAGGCATTAATCAGGATGGTCTGATCCATTATATTGCTCTTAGGCCAGCACCATCTAGTTGTAAAGTCATTTATATTCTCGCCTAATATCTCTGATATTTGTTTTGGTCTAAAGCCGCAGAGCCCGCCCAACAGTCTACAGCCTTTACCATGATGGTTTGGGTGAGAGCGGCAAGTATAAACATACTTATCAGTGTGACTCTCAAACTCTTTATTACATTGCCACTCTCCGATTGTAGGCACTGAATCTATGTCTCTAAGGAGGACGATATCCCAATCTTCCCAGAAAGGACGAAACCTCTCACATATTAGAGTTCTGTCCTTGTGCTTTCCTCTTAACACTTCTATTTCTATATTGTGTGTATCTTGGCAGGAAGTTAGTATCTGTGATAGAGGATGCTCCATTACCTCTTTCGTCACATAAAATCTTTTCTTATAGTCTGGGTAGAGAAGTTTATCTAAGATGAGAAGTGTGGGCAGATTGTACCAGTACCTATTGTAGTCATCGTATAGTTCGTCCCACATCGCTCGATCATTGTCTATAAACTTGGGCAGGAAGAAGCAATAGCTTATCAGCTTATCCATAGTTCTCCTCTATAATTCTTTCTGTAGTCTTAAATGATCCAAGTCTAGAGCAGTTCTTATTCCACCATTCAACACAGTTGTTAGACATGTCATTCCATTCGGATTGACTGAGGCCCTCTGCTATTTCTTTCACCTCTTCTGGAGAGCTAACCCTGAAGTAGTGTACTCCTTCTTCGGGGCTATCATAATAATTCATGTCTACTTCTGAAGCGACTATTGGAACAACACCTAGACCCATATATTCTGGTTCACGATTGCACTTTTTACCATAACCAGCAAGGCATAACCCAAACTTTGATCTAGAAACCATATCTAAGTATTCTTGCTGAGAGAAGGAGCCTCTGCTGCCATCCATGCTGTAATACTCAACACACTGTGACCAGTTCTGAGAAGTCCTATGCGTAGCTTGCTCACTAGTCTCAATCTTGCCAAGCCATATAGATAAAGTATCTCTCTGGTCGTATGGCAGGATTCCCTCCGAAATCTTCTTTTCAAGCTGTCTAGGATGTCTGCCCCAAAATACCCAGTGTAGCCCCCAATCTTCAGGCTTATAGTTCCCAAACAATCCAAGGTTAACATCTTTTTTATGAGGTACTCTAACTTGCGGCTCTTGGTTGAACTCATATAAAAGAACATCTCCCACCTGATTCCACCAAGACAGTCTGCTTTCGCAGCTCTTTAGCCTACAGTATCCAGACTCATCCCACATGGATAAAAGTTCTCTGGAGGTATCTCCTTTATGAGAGTTTGGGTTTCTGTATATTATAGGCGTGTCGCTCATCTATTTTATCCTTACGTATAAAAACTTGAGAGTGTTTGAGATGAGGATACTATACTTCTTATCTCATCGTCGTATTCCAGTATTTCTTTCGTTAGCGCTCCTCTGCAATCCACTGGCTTGCCAGCCCAATTATCTGCAATGTATCTTTTTATAGCCTCAGCAACCTCAAGCAAACTCCCCTCAAGCGATCCTTTTCTTGGATCTTCCTTCCCCACTCTGCGGCAGGGAAATTTGTGTCTGTTAGCACAGTTTTTAGGAAAGACGTGGGCGTTGTCTACAGGCATATCATAGTAATACTCTTTGGTAAAACTATGGTCTGTGCAAAAGGCTTTATTAAGTAGTCTTTGATCAAAGTCTTGAATGTTCCTAGTCAGACCGGCGTTGTATCTACTTATGAAACTTTCTAAATTATCTGACAGCTTATCCTTTATTGTCTTTGGTCGGAAGCCACAAAGCCCTCCCATCAAACCAAAGTGGGCGTTATGAGATCTTGCACTATAAACACGCGCATCAGTATAGCTTTCAAAGGCGTTCTTACATTTCCATTCTGAAACACTCACAACAGAATCTATATCCCTGATCAAGACTATATCCCAGTCCTCCCAGAACGGCTTGAATCGGTGAGCAATAAGCTCTCTGTAATTGTAATCCGAATCTATTAGCTCCACTTCTATATCAGGCAGCTCACTAGCTTTCTTCAGGAGTTCGCCAAGTTCATGTTGTAAAACATTTTCAGTTACATAAAATCTTTTTATATAGTCAGCATAGAACAATCTGTCGCAGGCTAACACACAAGGAAGGTTATACCAGTAGCGATTGCTATCTTGGTACTGTTGATCCCACCCTTTTCTTATCTCACACATTTTTTTAGGGAGAAAAAAGCAGTAGCTAACTATCTTTCTTTCATCTGTCACTATATCTTACCTTGTATTTTTAATACATTCTCTAATGTCGGGAATAACTGTAGCTCATCAAGTATCTTTTGTTTAGCGGCTTTTATATAAGGCAGTCTTTTCTCCCATTCGTTGTTAGCGATTGCACACTTGATTACATTCAAAGAGTGCTCATGGTCTCTAACGGTGACTGGAATGTATGCTCTTGAATCTATAAACTCATGTAAGTTAGGGCAGCCCCAATAGAAACATAGGCACTCCGATAATATTGCATCAACTAACTTCTCTGTAAAATAGTTGTTCTCGTATGTATTTTCGGCTGCGTAAGTATACTTGTAGGGAAACAATGCCCTGTCTTTTTCTCTGAATGGAAGCGAGCCCATCTCTCTGCCTGCCGATGGGGACTCTGGATGAATCCATGTTGCTGAGTGACCCTTTCCCCACGAATCCAGCTCCATATTATCACATAGATAGCAAAGCAGCCCAAGCCTCATCTTATGTCCATCTAGTGTTCTGACAGACGACATTATCGAAGACATCTCCTTTGTCTTTGTCAAGTCAACTTCTTCATTTCTAAGCTGAGAGTAATTTGGAGATATATGCCATTCAATAGTGTTCCTATAGGTCTTTGTGTCATGCCCAAATCCTATTTTATCTCTATTACCAGCAATGTTTCTGAATATACCGGGAAATTTGGCTATACTAGAGCTAGGTTCCATCTGAAATATTACAGCGTCTTTGGGGGTGAGTCCTCTGACCCAGTTTATCATGACGAGAGTGTCCTCTCCCTGCTCTACAAGCTGTATATCATTCCACCTGCCTTCTCCTTGCGACATTCTCTCAAAGTAGTCATGCAGATCCCCCCTATAGTAATTCCCTAGTATTTTAACCTTGTGCACTATCCACCTTTTTCTTTAGAAAGAACGGCTCATTCTTACACTTAGGCCAGTTGCCCGTCCAGATTATGTTATCGCTGTGGTTTACTATATCTTTTATCAGGTGTATAGGCACGCTGCTAACATACGATATGTTATTAGGATTAGCCCTGCATACATCAACTATATCGCCACACATAATAGACTCAATATTGTACATTATTTTTCGTCTTGAGTCCTCATAAGAATTTATCCAAGGCCTATTTGACATACGGCCAACCCACTCATCATTATCTTCTTTGGCTTCAATAAAGTATTCGCACAGATTATCTATAGATATAAATTGGTCAAGAGCGCGAAGAATCTTTTGGTCGAAATTTAAATAACAAAATTCTTTTAGGGAGGCAATGTCGGTCGTGCTAGAAAAAAAGTCGTTAGGAGTTTCATTCTTACATATCAACTCTAATACAAATTTGCAAAACAAACACTGTTTCAATCTAATGTCGGCCAATATTATTTTTCTGTCCATCATACTAGGGAGAAAGTCAAGAAACGCAAGGCCCCCAATAATAGATACAAAAACATCGTCAGGGTTACACCGATTAATAGAAGAAATTATGTCGGTCGTAGGAGAGACCTCATTGCTTCTGACGAAGACGTTGCCTCCTTGGTCGATGCCTCTGGACTGTGCAGCCCCACTGGGGTGCGCTAAATCGAACTGTGTGCCTACAGAATCTGAGCAGTATATCCCGATTGAGTCTAGAAGCGTCTCTCTTGTTTCTATTACAAATAACAGGTTTCTTCCCCAGTTCACCTCTGTATACGGCTTACCTAGAGAATTTACCTCACTTTTTATCTCCTCAAGCCTAGACTCAAGTAGATCCTTATTGTCTTTAAAGTCTTGGAAATCCGGATTATGTTCCAGTATCAACAGTCTGCGACATGACCTCTCTGCCTTCTTTATGGCCTCCTTGATTCTGCTCGTGTTTCCCTTAAATTTCTCCATGCTACCAGATAATATGTGTAGGCAGATCGTGTCATATAAACATTCTAGTCTTAGAAATTCATTCACATCGTAGAAGTCTGCTTCAAGCTCTCCCTCTTTCCAGAACCCCCATTTCTTCTTCCATACGATTTCACAGGTTCTGCCAGTACAGAACTGCTTAACAAAGTACAGAGCTTGTTCGTGATGATCCATTAATATACTACCGTTTGGCTGGGGTTAAAGAAGACTGGGCAATCAGTTGAGTTCAACTTTTGGTGAAGATTGCAGTTTTCACTATGATGATACTTATTAATCATCTGATCTTCCGCATTTTCACCGTCGCTATATAGATTATATCCATACTTATCAAAGCATTTAAACAAACTTTCTATTTTATAAATTCCTAACCCGTTGAACGCTGATCCCACTTTGCATATCGGATCGCCTATCTTCATCTCTCCGTACTTCCTTCTTATAGTAGCCTGATTCCTACGGTTATATCTAGTCTTTTTTCCCGGCTCCATGTGCGCAAAAGTATCCCAATACATTGTGCTCTTAAATATACCATGAGATACAAATGCTCCCCAGTTAATCCCCTGCCCATTTCCTAGGCTATTTGCTATGCCGTTTATTGAATACCCAGACCAAGGCCTTATCTTAAAATCCCAATCTATGACTATCATGTAGTCTATGTCAGACATGTTTTCCATAATATGCTTTAGGTATTTGTCCCTGAACTCTCCCAGTATTGTAGGTCTGGCTGGTTGTATTCCAGTTGGTCTCTTTTGGTTTAAGTTTTCGCATACTATGTGAGACTTACCGTTATGCTTCTCTCCCCATTCCCTCAGTACTTCAGCCGTATTGTCTCCACTAGACATCTTTGAATCATTTTCGTACATGATGATACGATAGTCTCTAAAGAATGATATGAGCTTTTCTGTGATGGGTATCATTGGGTTTATAAGGGCCTTTTCGCAGTCTCTAGCTATACCACATATAACAACACTACTATTTGACATTATATCAAAACCAAGGCTTGTCTTTTGCCTATAGTCTTGGTAGTTTCTTATAGGGCCAAAGCTCTCCCTGAACTGTATAGGCTCAGAAAATCTGCAACATGCTGGAGCGCCCTCAAAGATATTAGGGTCATGCAATGCAAGAGAAGAAGTGTACTTTTTCATAGCTCAACCTTATGCATAGTGTATCCATCCTTACCTATGCTTTCAATGACAGTGTACTTGAGAGTCTTCAATCCATCGTCATCAAATGAATAGCCAGAACCTAGCTTGTGTTTATTTTGTTTACTCGCTCTTCTACGGCCTGCTGGGTGAGGTAGAGACTTGAATCTACCGGGCCTTCTGTGCCATTTTATGCCTCTAGAATTTCTCTCCCATCCCATTAAGACTAGACCTTTATCCAAACGCTTTCTCATATCATCATCTTCAGCACCCCATCCCCAATATTCATTAGAGTATCCATTAACCTTTTCAAAATGAAGTTTATCGAAAAGCGCTATTCCTCCAAATATGTTGTTGTATGGTATCTCATAGTTAAACTGAGAGCAGAAAGCGGATAGGTGGATGGGAGTGTGTGGATATGAATAGTCACAACATGCTCCCTCTGGGATCAGGTCTATATCATGAAAGCAAAAGTAGCAGTCTTTATGTTTATTTATATCGTACCCTATGTTCAATAGTTTAGCACGGTTAAACGGCTTATCATGGCTCTGCTCGATAAGATGAATCTCAAAGTTTATATTCGGGTGATAAGCTTCAAAATGGCTTGACATCTCAGATACAAAAGTGTCTATGTGGTAATCTCTATCTCTGTATGGAACTACGATGCAAATGTTTTCAAGCTCTTCAGGAGAAAAGTTTGATATAAAGTAGTCTGGGCTGTCTATATTGTCTTCTAGGCAAACCAAGGAGTCAAACTTGTATTGCTTCTGGACTTTAGGGTTACAGTGGGTTCCATGAACGCCGGTATGATTACTGCGGCTGACCTTGGGGTACAACCATTTTATGCCATGCCATATGATATGTGCTCTTATCGCAAAGTCCCATCCTTTTCTTTGAAGGTGGTGGTTACTTCTATACCAATTAAACTTTAACTGATCTTGCCAACCACGCCTATCTGTTATAAAACCCAGTGCAGACCAGCTATAAGCGTCCACAAAAAACTCTTGAGCATCTTCTTTTGTAAACTCTTGATCAAAAGACCAGAAGTTGCATAGGCATACACCTCCATATGTCTTATAGGCACTTCTAGGAAGGGACATATACCAATCGGCAATCTTAATAACATCCGGAGATATCTCCAAGTCCTCTTCTAAATATATATTAACGTCGCTACCAATCTCATCATAAACATAAGAAAGTAGCTTGAATGGATGTGTCTTCACTCCCTGCTTCTCTTTAGGGAGTATTATTTCGTGCTGGACGTTTGATAGTAACTCGTCTGCTATAGAGACTATCTTCTCTCTTTCGTCAGTAGGCTCAATGGATAGAAAGACTTTCCAGCCTTCGAGATTGTTTCTAGTCAAGCTTTCTAGGAGTCTTTTTAGCAGGTCTGGCCTGTTGTGTGCTGTTATCGTTATAGTCTTTATCATTCTTCTAGAAACTCCAAGGCGTCGAAATCCTCTCCCACATATTTATATGACTTTCTCTTACCCTTTATGCTTTTCCAAGGAGATATCACCGAGGTGTGGCCCGTATGTTGGCAAAGAGAAGGGCTGAAAAAGTATGGATACCTTCTTGTGTGCTTGCCCCACTGACCAATAGCATTGTCAATATTCGCCTTCCTTCTCCAAGGATTTCTTTCAAAGTAAGATAGCACAGACTCCACGTTAGTTGGAGAGAATACAAATGTTACTGCTGGCCTTAGTGATATACCGACGTTTCTCTTATACCATCCGGGGATTGTTCTTTCGTAATGAGAAGGAGAATAGAAGGAGGCAACTCCCATATGCCTGTCTGAGTCTACCCATAATGTCTTCTCAGCGAACTCTTTTACATTTTTGCAGAAGGTGACATCATCTTGGAAGATGGCGTATGCGTCCCTATTTGGGTATGTCTCGTATAGTTCTTTGAGAGTCTTTATCCAGTTCTTCCAAGGGCCAAGCGCAGGCTCCCTTAAAGTGACTGGATAGTCTTTGAACTCATCGTCAACCTCAACCTTGCCATCCATATATAAATGTATATTATCGAACCCCGCCGCTTTCGCTGATCGTAAAGTCTCGTTGTGGGTTGGTTTTTTCCTAGGCGCGAGAGTCATTCCAACAGCCCAAGTTTTAATTACACCCCTCCTATCCCCTGTGTAAGCAGATGGAAGATCAACACCCTTCTTGCTGTCTGGGTCGTCGATATTGATATATTTGTTATTACCAATATAGGACGCCATCTTTCCGAAACTGCTGCCCTTACATGAGACAACTGAAGAGCACCTGCTGAGTATATACAGATCAGTCATTCCATCCTGAACATGCATAATGTTGGTTCTCTCGTATCCTCTGTTATTAAATGCTATGGCCGATGGGTACTTTTTTAAGAAAATTATTTTTGAAGCTTGGTTGTCTGCCGCAATAAAAAACTTGGTATCTGGATTTATTTTTAACATCAAATCCATGTAGTCAAAGTACTTTGAGTATTGAGAGTATGCATCCTTCAGAGACTCTTCGTCGTTATAGTCTATACCAAAAGCTGTGGTGGAAGTTATGTCCGTTCTTCTTATATGTATACCTATAGTACCTTTACCTATATTGTTTTCTCCAACAAATGACGAGAAGTCGCTTACTACCCTGCTGTTGGGAATTGTAGATTGCAGGCCAGAGGTGAAACAATCAAACCTCTTGGTGTCATCTTTATGGTCGTATATCCACAGATTGGATCTTATATATACTATCTCCTCTTTATCTCTATCTAGGTTAAGTACCAAGGGGCCATGAGTAGTCTTTTGATACTTGACTATTGTTCGCCCTTTAGAAAAAGAGTCGAAGTCGTCTATGACGTTAAACTTATTGTCGCTTGAGAAAAGCTGAGTGATTTTACCTGCACAACCAAGATTTTTGCTTGGCAGGTCTGAATTCCAAAGTATGTAGAGCTTGCGCCCATACTTAGCAGCTAAACGTCTAGCGCTAACTATTGCACGAATCCTATTGCATAGTCCTGATTGCGGCTCTATTACAAGAACCTTGATCCTTTGTTGTGTCATCTAGTCCAGTCTTTTGACATCAAATACTTTAATAATTTCGTCCACTAATTTTTTAGGAAAGTCCAAGTCTCTGGCTTGCATTACAGCCAGAACTGGGCAGTCATGTAGTAGGTCATAGACTGCGTGTAGTTCCATAGCTTCTTCATCTCTATCGTCGATTACCATTTCAGCAATAGCTATCTCTAT
>MDSV01154156.1_pt1 | contig 10609 bp, 8 predicted proteins | sample 810851 | NCBI WGS metagenome assembly MDSV01 (sample SAMN05326640, study PRJNA326480) | marine metagenome | isolation source: seawater | place: Atlantic Ocean: North East | collected 2012 | reverse complement strand
TAAAAAATCTTATCAATTTATATTTCCTATAGAAAAAGTAAACATTCTCTTAATATCATAAGTTTCATCTTCAATTGGAAAACCCCATGTGAAAGCAATTGGCCCTATAAAAGAATAAAACTTTAATCCAAAACCAGCTGATGATCTTATACTTTCTTTTGAATGAGTTGGAAGTGTTCTATTATCCCAAACTATTCCTATATCGTTGAACACATTAAAATAAATTGGATTATCATCATTTCTTAATAAAAGTTTAGAATAATCAATTTTCGTAGCTATAATGTTGTTACCTCCTATATATGAAGTTCTTGAATTTCTAGGCCCTACTCCAAAACTATCAAAACCTCTTAACCACTTACCTCCAAGAGAATATTTATCATTGGGTAATATATCAGAACTATTAAGAGAAAAAATATTACCTACTTTAGCCTGAAAAGAAGCTATATCTTTATTAAATTCTCTATATTTTCTATAAGTAATGGTATTTTTTACATATCCATTTTTGGAACTAGTAGGAGTTTCAATTGTATTTAAAAATTTTAAATAATTACCATTCTGAGGAAATAAAAATGAGTTTAAATTGTTATAAGTTATGTCATTTTGTAAAACAAATTTTACACTTCCTCCCTCAACGTCTTTTATAGTACTTGAAGCAGTCCCCGAATTAGTTATAAAAATATCATCTAATTGATAATTTAATCGAACTGCATGATATAATTTATTCTGAAATTTGTATGACAAACCTGTAGAAAATTGTGATCTTTCTAATTTGTAAGAACTTGATTTTGAGTAATCTTTCTCTAAATACGATAATCCATAACTAATATCTACATCCCTGTTTAATAAAAATTTATCAGTTGTATTAAAAGTATATTCATTGTTATTTTCAGATGTATTGATCTTGAACTCTAAAGAACGGCCAGTGCCGCCAATATTTGATTCATCTAAACCAGTAACCAAAGTAACGCCATCTAAAGTCCCAAAAGAAGCCCCTGCAGTAAAAGTACCAGTTTGGTTTTCTTTAATACTAATATCAATATCAACTAAATTATCGTCAATCGATTTTTGTTTAACATTTACATCTTCAAAAAAGCCAAGTGATTGAACTTTTTTTCTAATTTTATTTAAATCATTTATTAAAAAAGCATCACCTTCATTAAGTTTTAATTCTCTTCTAATGACATAATCAAGAGTTCTTGTATTACCATTGATATTTATATTATTTACATAAATTGGCTTAGACTCTTTAATTTCAAAAAGTAAATCTGCCTTACCTTCATTTAATTTTACTAATTTATTAATCTCAAAAAACTTTATACCAGAATTTTTTATTAAGTCTGAAATATCTCCTTCAATATCTTCAGCAATAGATTTATTATAAATTTTATTTTTATATAGATTATTTTTAAAGAAAATTGATAATAAATTATCAACATTTTCATTTTTTATGTTATTTGAAAAACTTATATTTTCTAATTGATAAACACTTCCCTCTTTAATATTAAAATATAAAATAACAGTATTATTATTAAAATATTCGACATCATATAAAATAGCAATATCAGCATATCCTTTATCCTTATAAAAACTTAAGAGTCTTTGCCTATCAGTATCTACCTGATTAGGCTTGAAATTATTATTAGCAAATATATTTGTAAGTGATTTTACTTTAGATTTAATTACTTCTTTTAATTCAGCATTTGCAATATTTATATTACCTTTAAATTTAATTGATTTAATTTTAGTAATTTTATTTTCTATTATATCAATATAAACAGTAGCAAGATTTTGATTACTTATATTCTTATTTAAAGAAATTTTAACATCATTGTAACCAAATGATGAGTAAATATTTTTCAATTCATTAATGAAAATTTTTATATTATCGTCATTAAAAATCTTAAAATTTAATTCTTTTGCTATTTGGCTTAATTCTTCATCTTTAAGTCTATTGTTTCCTTCAAAATATATTTTCTGAATTACAGGGAATTCAACAACATCGATCAAAAACTTATTATCTTCTATTTTTATTTTTATATCTTTAAATAAACCTGATTTATTTAACTGAGTTAGTAAGTAATTAGAATAATCATCACTGATATTATCTGGTATTTCATCTATGATACTTAAGATAACCTCTTTATCAGTATTTTGATTGCCATATATTTCAAATTCATATGAATTTTCTGTAGCATGAATTGTTATAGAAAATAATGATAAAAAAAATATTACTATTATTTTTTTATTTAAAATTGATCTTAATATGTTGTTTAATGTTCTCATGATATTGAATAATTTTATCAATATTATTTACATCTGAATCAATATTTAATGAAGTTATTTCTTTAATTATATCGAATATTTCAACATATTTAATTTTTTTTTGCTTAAATAAATCCACAGCATGTTCATTTCCAACATTAAATTTAATTAAATTACAAGGATTGGATTTATCGATTAATTTAAAATAATCAAAAATTGGATAATTAACGTTTGATACATTTGAGAAATTAAGACTAAAATTGTTAATTAATTTAAATTTATTTATAATTGGTAGTTTTTTTGATTTTTGATTTAAAAAATTTATCAGTGGTATTTTCATGTCATTATGAAAATATATCAACTTGGAAATATAATTTTTATATTCAATTATGGAGTGAACAAGTGATTCAGGATGAATTAAAATATCTAATTTTTCATAAGGTAGATCAAATAAATAATGAGCCTCAGATAGTTCAAGACATTTGTTTACTAGTGTTGCCGAGTCTATACTATTTTTATAACCCATTTTCCATTTAGGATGATTAATAGCTTGGTTAAATGAAACATTCTTTAATGAATTAAATTTTCTTGATAAAAAAGGTCCTCCAGAAGCGGTTAAATATATTTTTTCAATTTTTTTATTTTTAAGATTTAATGTTTCAAAATTTTGAAAAATTGAAAAATGTTCAGAATCTAATGGAAAAACTTTAGTCTTATACTTTTTCGATATTCGTTTTATTATATGTCCAGCAGAAACTATTGCTTCTTTACTAACTATGCCAATATTATTTGTATTAATTAAAATTGGTTTTAAATACCTTAGGGACTCATAACCTGATACAGAAAGAATTGATAAATCAGATTGATTTTTATTAAGATACTCCTCTAATCCTGAATAGTTTAAAATTTGAATATCTTTTGATAAATATGATTTTAACTGACTAATTTTTTTTGGATTATCAAGGTAAACATATTTAACATTAAATTTATTACATTGTTGAGCTAATAATTTTACGTTATTTTTTGCACACAAAAGATTAATTTTGTATTTTGGAAATCTATTTTCTATAATAGATAAAGCTGTTTTACCTATAATTCCTGTACTGCCAAAAATATTTAATATCATTAAAAAATTTTAATAAAACAAAGGGGAATTATTACTAGCAAAAAACTATCAAATCTATCAAAAAAACCTCCATGACCTGGAATATAATTACTCGAGTCTTTTAAATTATTTATACGCTTAAAATATGATTGTATTAAATCACCAAAAAATGAAAAAAAGATTATTAAATTTGATAAAAAAATTAAATTATATTCAAAATCATAGTTAGATATATTTAAATTAAAATTTATTATTATAATAATTAAATTTGTAATTAATATTCCACCAATTAAACCTTCATACGTTTTATTTGGACTTATTGTAGAAAATAATTTTTTTTTACCAAATAATTTTCCAGATAAATAACAAGATGAATCAAAACAACCAATACATAATATAATGAATGTAAATTGATATGGGTTAAAACTAAAATAAAAATAAGCAATTAAAAATGCAAATGAAAATAAAATATAAGTAACAATTAATTTTTTTAAATGATTAAAATAAGCAACTATTTCAATTAATATTATAAAATATAAAATTGAAACAAAATAAATTAAATTATCTGAATTAATAAAAAAAATAAATAAATAAATGATTATTAAAAATAATGAAGATAATATTCTTTTTATAAAATTTTTATAATCCATAATTTCTTTTAATTTGTTCAAAATTATGAATTATATTCTTAAGCTCAATTTCGTTAAAATCAGGCCAAAGAGTTTCTGTAAAAAATAATTCCGTGTAGCAAAGATTGTACATAAGATAATTGCTTAATCTTTTGTAACCTCCGGTTCTAATTAAAATATCTGGATCAGGTATATCTCCTAAATAGAAAAATTTGTTTAAATCTAAATTTTCAATATTTATATCATTTTTTAGTCTGACTTGTTCAAATCCTTTTTTAAAGGCAGAAATAAGTTCTTTTTTAAAACCATAATTAAAAGCTAAAATTAATGTTAATTTTTTATTATTAATAGTTTTATTTTCTGTTTCTATTATTAGCTCTTTCAACTTAGATGGTAAATCATGCCTTTCACCAATAACTATAATTTTAATTAGTTTTTCATTTACTATTTTTTCTAAAAAATCATAAAATCTATCAAATATAGAATTGAAAATAATTTTTACTGATTTTCTTTTTAAATTTTCAGTGGATAAAGTAAAAACTGAAAAATATTTAATTTTTTTTTCAATTAATTTATCAGAAATTTTTAATACATTATCAATACCTGCATTATATGCATCAATAACTTGTAAATTGTTGTTTTTAGCCCATCTCTTGTTTCCATCTAAAATAATTGATAGATGGTTTATAGAGTTTGCTTGTTTCAAAATTATACTTTCAGTATATCTTCTTTTTTGATCTTTAAAATTTCATCAATTTTTTCGATACTATTATCAGTTAATTTTTGAACATCATTTAATATTTTTTTAAGATCATCCTCCGACAATTCACTATTTTTTTTCATATTTTTCTGAGATTCTATAAAATCTCTTCTCAAATTCCTAATAACAATCTTTGAATTTTCTGCATATTTTGCAGCTAATTTTGATAGCTCTTCTCTTCTTTCTTCACTTAATTTTGGAATAGGCAATCTAATAACTTGTCCATCTATTTGAGGATTAATACCTATGCCAGAGTCTAGAATTGCGTTTTCTATATTTTTAATAATTGAAACATCCCAAACTTGAATTGTAATTGAACTTGGATCTGGTGTAGAAATATTTCCGAGTTGATTAACTGGTGTTTTACTTCCATAAGCATCAACAAATATATTATCCAACATTGAAGGATTTGCTCTAGATGTTCTTATTGTATTAAACTCTTTTTCAAGATGTTTAATTGCATTAACCATTTTTTCATTTAACTGATCTGTCATATTAACTTATTTTACTATATTTTCCTTTTTGTTTCAAAGCAGATATTAATGAATTATTTCTAAAAATATTAGTTATTATTATGGGAATATTTGACTCTTTAGCTAGACTTATTGCAGTTAAATCCATTACTCTTAGATTATTTTTAATTACTTCATTATATGAAATTTTTTTTATGAGCTTTGCTCTTTCAAATTTAATTGGGTCTTTATCATAAATTCCATCTACTTTTGTTGCTTTTATTATTAAAGAGCAATTCATTTCTGATGCTCTTAGTGACGCTGCTGTATCAGTTGAAAAAAAAGGATTTCCTGTACCAGCAGCAAAGATTACGATTCGTTTTTTTTCTAGATGCCTAACAGCTTTTCTTTTTATATATGGTTCAGCTACCTGAGACATAGTAATTGCACTTTGCACTCTTGTTTGAATATTTAATTTTTCAAGACAACTTTGAAATGATAATGCATTCATAACAGTTGCAAGCATGCCCATATAATCTGATGTTGATCTATCAATACCCTCTGAAGCACCTTTAATACCTCTGAATATGTTGCCTCCACCTATAATAATACAAATCTGATATCCTAATTTATATACTTTCCTAACTTCTTTTGCAATTGAGCTAATTGTAGATACGTCAATTCCATATGGAGCATTGCCCATGAGAGCCTCACCTGATAATTTTAATAAAATTCGTTTTGTCATCTAAGTTAAACTTAAAAAACTAAACGTATTTATTTCAAATTTATCTTCTTTGTATTCAGAATTAATAATCTCTCTAATTGATTTCTCTGGATTCAATACAAAACTTTGATTTAATAGAGTAACTTCTGAATAATATTTTTTCATTTTGCCATCTAAAATTTTATTTATGACATTTTCTGGTTTTCCTGAACTAACAATTAATTCTTTTTGAATATTAAATTCTTTTTCTATAGTTGCTTTATCCAAATCATTTTCATCAATAGCATCTGGTTTCATTGCAGCAATATGCATACATAAATTTTTTGCAAAATTTTGAGTATTTTCATGATTTGATAATGAAGAATATTTCAGAATTGAAATAATTTTACCTATATTTTTTCTATAAGCATTATGTACATAAAATGAAGAATTTTCATTTTTTTTATTAAAAATTCTTAAATCAGATATCAAAATATTTTCTCCAATTTTTGCTATCAATTCATCAACAATTTCTTTGATTGATTTTGTTGAAACTTCTAAATTTAAAAATGTATCAAGATCTAAATCTAAATTATTTAAATCAAGTAAGATTTTCCCTAAATAATCTACAAAATCTAAAAAGGTATCCCCTTTAGCAGCAAAGTCTGTTTCAGAATTGACTTTAATCAATACACAAATATTATCATTTTCAAAAAAACCTATAGCACCTTCATTTGCTTCTCTAGCAGATTTTTTTGAAGCTTTGGCTAAACCTTTTTTTCTTAAATAATCAATAGCACTTTCTATATCTCCATTATTACTTGCTAGAGCTTCTTTACAATCTAAAAAACCTGCTCCAGTCTTATCTCTAAGATCTTTTACTAATTTTAAATCATCTACCATTTTAAAGATCTCCATTTTTATTATCTATTTTCTTATCTTCATTTTCATCATTTTTTTTATCTTGACTGTCTAAGAATGAAGTTGCATCCTCAATAGTTTTTTGGAAATAGTTTTTGTAAATATTGATTGATCTAATGGCATCATCATTGCCTGGTATAATATAATCAATAGACTCTGGATCTGCATTAGTATCTACAATTCCAATAATTGGAATATTCAATTTCTTAGCTTCAAGAACTGCAAGTTTATCTTTCAATACGTCAAATATTACTAATAAATCTGGTTTACCATTAAGATCTTTGATGCCTCCTAAATTTAAATGGAGTTTTTCTTTTTCTCTTGTTAATTGAAGTAATTCTTTTTTTGAAATACTATTTGTAAAAGCTGGATCATTTAGATTTGCTTCAAGAGTATTTAATCTATCAATTGAATTAGATATTGTTTTCCAATTAGTTAATGTTCCACCTAACCATCTTTTGTTTACATAAAAATTGTTATTTAACGTCGCTAATTCTTTGACAATTTCAGAGCACTGTTTTTTTGTTCCTACAAAAAGTATTTTGCCAGACTTGTTTACTGTCTCATGCAGCTTAACTAAAGCACTATTTAATGCTTCAGCAGTAATCCTTAGATCAAAGATATGGATATTATTTCTAACTCCAAAAATATACTCTTCCATTTTTGGATTCCATCTTCTTACGTTATGTCCAAAATGAACGCCAGCCTCTAGCAGATCTTCAATTTTAATTTCAGGTAAATTCATTATTTTCTCCGGTTAAACCTCCACAGAAACAAAAACACCGGTTTTTTCTGTGTGCTAGTTTTTTGAGGGGTTTTAATCAAAAACACTGAATTTTCAAGAAATATCTAAATTATAATCAAGTTTTTTTGAATTTTTTAACTGATCTAGCCACTTATAAGATTTTAATGAATATTTGTTATTTGAATTAAAATTAATAAGTTTATTGTTAATATTTATTAATATTGAAATCTTACTTTTTTGTGAATTTTTGTTAGAAAACAGCAATTCTTTATATTCTATTAATTGATTAGGATTAATAAATATATCAATCTTTTTTTCTAAATTATTAAATTCGCTATCTAACTTTTTTATTGATCTTATAACAAACCTTGGATCATTGTTGTTAATAATAATATCAATATCATAAATTAACAAATTTCCCTCTTTTAAAAAATGTCTAAATTTACTTAAGTTTTCACTAAAAATTGATAATTCATATTGTGCATTAACTTCAGATACTGTTACAAAAGCATATTTTCTTCCATCTTTATTAGATCTTTCTTTTATATCAAGAACTGAACCACATAGTCTTATATTTTTAGTATTTATACCTATATCAATTTCATTAAAAAAACTGATATTTTGTAAGTTAAAGAATTTTTGAGGATAATGTTTTAGTGGATGGTCACTAAAATAAAAACCAACGACTTCTAATTCATTTTTAAGTTTTTCGCTTGAATTCCAAAGAGATATTTTCTGATTAAATAAATTTTTATCATCAAATGAAATTTCTTCCTCTTCAAAAAGTAAATTTTGATTAGCACTAAGATTATTTGAACCAAACAAGCTTACAAATTGAGGTACATTAAAAAAAAGTTTTGATCTATTTTCTTCAATTGAGTCAAACGAACCAGACTGAATTAATTTTTCAAGTTGTCGTTTATTTATGACTTCACTTTCAACCCTTTTTAAAAAATCAATTACTGATTTAAATTTACCTTCTTCTTCTCTAACAGTAACAACAGATTTTATAGATTTTGCCCCTACTCCTTTAACTGCACTTAAACCAAATCTAATTGATTTTTTAGAATCATTTTTTTCAATAGTAAATTTTTCCTCAGAAAAATTTATATCAGGTTTTAAAAATGGTATCTCCAACTTTTCTAACTCTTGCTTTAATGAAATTATTTTATCTGTTCTATCAATAGAAAAATTAAGAGTTGCAGTCATAAATTCATGAGGATAATTTGCTTTTAAAAAAGCTGTTTGATATGAAATTAAAGCATATCCAGCGGCATGACTTTTATTAAATCCATATCCAGCAAATTTATCAACAAGATCAAATATTTTAGATGCTTCCTTTTCACTTATATTGTTTTTTAAGGCACCTTCTATGAATCTATTTTTTTGATCATCCATTTCTTTTTGTATCTTCTTACCCATTGCTCTTCTTAATAAATCAGCCTCACCTAAAGAATAATTAGATAATACTTGGGCTATTTCCATAACTTGTTCTTGGTATACAATAATTCCATAGGTCTCTTTTAAAACATCTTTTAACATAGGATGTATGTAATTAATTTCTTCTCTTCCATGTTTGCGATTACAAAATGATGGAATATTATCCATAGGTCCTGGTCGAAAAAGAGCAACTACAGCAATTATTTCCTCAAATTTATCAGGCTGTAATTGTTTTAATACACTGCTCATTCCATTACTTTCTAATTGAAAAACACCTACAGCATTTCCCCTACTAAGTTGTTGAAAAGTTTTTGAGTCATCTAAAGGAATATTTTTTAGAGAAAAATCTGGAATTTCATTTTTAATTAAATTAACACACTCATTGATAATAGATAGAGTGGTAAGACCTAAAAAATCAAATTTAACTAAACCAGCCTTTTCAACATATTTCATTGAAAATTGAGTTGCATTTGTTTCTGTATTTGGATCTTTATATAAAGGAACTACGTTGGTTAAACTAGTGTCTCCAATTACAACCCCTGCAGCATGAGTTGAGGCATGACGATGAACTCCCTCTAATTTAAGACTAATATCTACAACATTTGAAAGAGTGTCATCTGTATCGATAATATCTCTAAGTGATTTTTCTGATTTTATAGACTCTGCTAATGTTAATGGACTTCCAGGATTAAATGGAATTAATTTAGCAAAAGAGTCTACCTCACCGTATGGAACTTCTAAAACTCTTCCTATATCTCTAACTGCTGCCCTTGATGCAAGAGTTCCAAAAGTAATAATATGCGCAACGGACTCATTGCCATATTTTTTATTAACGTATTCAATTACTTCATCTCTTCTTATTTGACAAAAATCAATATCAAAATCTGGCATAGAGACACGTTCTGGATTTAAGAATCTCTCAAAAAGTAAACTATATTTAATTGGATCTAAATCAGTTATTCCTAATGACCAAGCTGCCACACTGCCAGCACCAGAACCTCTTCCTGGACCAACTGGTATGTTATTTTCTTTAGCCCAATTAACAAAATCTGAAACTATTAAAAAATAGCCAGCAAATCCCATTTTATTTATAACTTTAATTTCATAATTTAGTCTATCATAATAATTTTTTTTATTTGATATTTTAAATTCTTTAATTCTTTTATCTAGACCACTTAAAGATATTTTTATTAATAATTCACTCTCTGATAAATTTAGATTATTCTTAAACTTTGGTAATTTTGGCATAACTTCTCTAGGATAATAACTACAAGATATTGCTACATTAAAGTTATTATCTATAATTTCAGGAATATCTAAAAATATTTCATACATTTTTTCATTATTTTTAAACGCTATTTGATTATTAGAAGTTTTTCTATTTCCACTATTTATAGTTGTTTTTTGAGCTACACATAATAAAGCATCATGGGCAGAAAATTCATCCTCTTCTCCAAATTTTATATTGTTTGTACCAATTAAAGGAATATCAAATTTATTAGACTTATTTATTAATTCTTTTTCAAATGAGTCAATTTGAGAGTCATTAATTCTCTGTAATTCAAACAATAAATTCTTTTGAAATAATTTTT
>MDSV01113592.1_pt1 | contig 10609 bp, 10 predicted proteins | sample 810851 | NCBI WGS metagenome assembly MDSV01 (sample SAMN05326640, study PRJNA326480) | marine metagenome | isolation source: seawater | place: Atlantic Ocean: North East | collected 2012 | reverse complement strand
AGTACCATCGGCGCTGAAGGACTTAACTTCCGAGTTCGGAATGGGATCGGGTGTGGCCCCTTCGCAATAATCACCAGGCAGTGTCTTATAATTCCTTTGTATGAAAATGTAAACTCTTAAATTACTGTGGTTTTCTTTATCCTTTGGTGGGCATGGCTAGAATCGAACTAGCGACCTCTACGATGTCAACGTAGCGTTCCACCATTGAACTACATGCCCTTAATATTTTTAATTATAAGCGGAGCAATAAACTCTGCATTTTTTTCAGTCACTCGATAATTAAATTTTTTTGGTCGAACGAACATCTGATTTGTATCATCAAATCTTCCCTCTTTTATTGTATCCATCCAAATTATATAATCAGCGTTGAAATCTTTTCTTGTTTTAGGCGTGGGACAAATAAAGTCAACAATTACATGTTTTTTTTCTTTAAGTGCTTTTTCGGCTAAACTTTTCATCCTAATAGCCTGTCTTTCTCTTCCTTCTGAGCTAAAGTCCCAATCATTAGCTTCTCTTCGAACTTGATCAGCATTAATCCAAACTGAATCTAAAAGATTGTGAAGATTTTTTGCCAGCGTTGTTTTCCCGGCTCCTGGCAAACCCATGATAAGAATTTTTAAACTTTTTTTCATTTTTTTATAAACATTATCTATTCACAAATTTTTTAATTATATTTGTTGGCAGTATAAGAAAGATCAAAAACCTTATCTTTTTGAGCAATTTAAATTTTGTTAAAATAAAGCTTATAGCCTTAATTCTTTCATTACTTAAGGCTAATGAAATAAATCTCATCTCATCTAATTGGTTTAAAAAGATTTTTTTTATTTCTTGCGAAATATTTTTATCTTTTTTAAGATTTTCATTATACCAAATAGTGAGCTCGTCAAAATGTTTTTTTTTATTAAGCAAAGAAAAGTTTTTTTCGTGAAACCTGTAATAAGATAAGGGTTCATGAATTACCCCAAAAACATTATTTTTTGATAGCTTTAAAGTTAAATCAAAATCTCCAATTATTTCAAATCTTTCATCAAATTTATCAAATATTTTTTTTCTTAAACAAATAGACACTAATCCAACGTTGTATTTTTCAATCAATGAATTATAAATTTTACCACTTATCAAATCCTTTTTTTTTAGCGCTATTTTTTTCATTTTAAGTTTTTCATTCAAAATATAGTAATTACCGTAAACAAAATTTATATCTGGAAATTTTAAAAAAAAATCAACTTGAAATTTGAGTTTTTTGGGTGACCAGTAATCATCAACATCTAAAAATGTGAGTAGTTCACCCTCAGATTTTTCAATTGCAAGGTTTCTAGCTTTATACAAAGTTGTCGTTTCATTATTATGGTAATACTTCAATCTTTTATCTTGAAATTTTTTAAAAATGTTTTTTGATTTATCTTGTGAGTTATTGTCCCAAAATATTAATTCCCAATTTTGATAAGTTTGCGAAATTAAACTATTAATACTTTTTTCAAGGTATTTATCTCCGTTATAACAATTCATAATAACGCTTATTAGAGGATCTGAATTAAAGTTAACTTGCTGCTTTTGCATAATATCTTATTGTTTTTTTTAACCCATTATTGAGTTTTACTTTTGGTCTCCATCTTAATATTTTTTTTGCTTTGCTTAAATTAGGGTAAAGAACTTTTATCTCATCTTTTCTCATTTTGATTTTTCCAAACTCAGGGTGTCCTTTACCAATTATATTTTTAATCATTTGAATTACATTTTTAACTTTTTTAGGTCTACCGAAACCAATATTAATAATTTTTCCTAATGCTTTTTTTGATTTCAAGGATAAAAAAATTGCTTTTATAACATCATCAATATAAACAAAATCTCTTAATTGTTCTCCAGTTGAACATGCGATTTTTTCATTTTTAAGACAACCGTTAATTATAATAGGTATCAATCTGTTAACATCTTGGTGAGGGCCATAAGCTTGAAACAATCTTAGGATAATAATTGGAAATTGATTTTTTTTATATTTTTGTAACAAAAGTTTTGATGCTAAAAATTTTGCTTCCCCATAAATTGATGATGGATTGCATTTAAAGGTTTCATTTAAAGGTGAGGTGTTTTTTCCATATTCCATACTGCTTCCCATTTGTACGAAGGCCTTTAATTTTTTTTCCATAAAAATATCAGCTAAGTTTCTGCAGCCAATAAAATGAGAATTATATGTTTTTTTTTTGTCTTTGTGATTTACATAGCCCCCTAGATTAACTACATAGTCATACGTTTGTGTAATTTTCTTTTTTACCTCTTTTTTATTAGAGATATCAAGCCTTATATATTTTGCTTTTTTGACCCTCCTTTTAATTGTAGGAATTTTAGTCGATATACATGTGACACTAAAATTTTTTTTTACACAACTTATTGCTAAATGATAACCAATAAAACCTGTGCCACCCACAATTAGTATATTTTCTTTTTTCAAAATATTTTTTTTTTATTTAAAATTTTTTCAAGATAATCTTTATCTCTTTTTGTATCCATGCACTGCCAAAAGCCATCATGCTTGAATGCATTAAGCTGTTTTTGCTTACAAACAGTTTCTAATGGGTCTCTCTCTAAATACGTTCCATCACTTTTAATGTACTTTAAAAATTCAGGTTCCATTACGAAAAAACCTCCATTAATCCAACTTTCATCTAATTTTGATTTTTCTTTAAAATATAACACTTTACCCTTTACAATTTTTAAAGCACCAAACCTAGCAGGTGGTCTTACAGCTGTTAAAGTTACTAATCTTTTCCTTTGCTTATGATATTTGAGTAGTTCTTTAACATTTACATCAGAAACGCCATCTCCGTAAGTCATTAAAAAAGTCTCTTTGTCTAAATATTTTTTTAATCTTTTTAATCTTCCTCCAGTCATAGTTTTTTTTCCAGTGTCAATTACTCTGATATTTCGATTTAAGTATTTGTTTCTAAAATAATCTTTTAAAATTTTACCCTTATAACCAGCTGCAACTATAAAGTCATTGAAGCCATATTTATTAAAATGATCTATTATATGACAAATAATTGGCTTGTTCTTTATTTGAATCATTGGCTTAGGAATGGTTTTTGTATACTCAGCAATTCTTGTACCCTGACCACCTGCTAAAATTACTACTTTCATAAATTATTTATTTTCAAAATATTTAATTTGTTGTTTGGATAAACTCATGATGTCTTTTTTAAAGAAATATTTTCTATACCAATCTATTGTTAATGCTACTGTCTCTTCACTTGTTAAAAGACATTTCCATTTTAAAATTTTTTTTGCTTTATTGCTGTTAAGTTGAAGAAGGGTATTTTCAAAAAATTTTTTTTCTTTTTTTATACTCCACCGAATTTCGGGCCAAATTTTTTTACTAATCTTTAGTATATCAACTACTCTTAGATTTTTACTTATTGTTGGACCAAAGTTAAATGCTTCGCCGTGTAATTTTTTATTTAATCTTAATTGAGACGCAAGAACAATATAACCGTTAAGAACATCTAAAACATGTTGCCAAGGTCTAGTTGAATTTGGATTTCTAATTATTGCTTTTTTATTTTTTGTCCATGCTTTAATACAATCAGGGAACAGTCTGTACTCTGACCAGTCCCCTCCCCCTATAACATTTCCCGCACGAGCAATACTTATACTAATATTATTTTTGTTAGATTTAAAAAATGATTTTAAGTAAGATTGAATACAGATTTCTGCTGAAGATTTCGAAGCGCCGTAAGGATCTATTCCTCCAAGAATAGATTCCTCTTTATACCCTTTTTTAGTTTCAAAATTTTTGTAAGCTTTATCACTTGTAATAAGCACTACAATAATTTTTTTTTTACTTTTTAAACTTCTTAGGGACTCTAAAATATTAAGACTACCTATTAAATTTGTTTTCCAAGTCTCCACTGGGTTAATGTAAGATTTTTTTACGATAGCTTGAGCAGCCAAGTGAAAAATAAAATCAGGTTCAAAACTTTCGATCGTTCTTTTTAATTTGCTTAGATTATTGATATCAATTTTTTTAGAACGTATAATTTTATCAAGTTTTAGTAGCTTAAAATGAGAGGGCTTAGTTGGAATACTTTGCGAGACTCCTAATACGTTTGCTCCCATTGTTTTAAACCATAGAGATAACCAGCTTCCCTTGAATCCTGTATGTCCAGTTATAAGTATCTTTTTATTCTTAAATAGTCTTTTATATAATTTCATTTAGTATTCCTAATTAAATGATTTTTAAAACAAGAAACATAAACACCGCCCAAAAAGAAAATTAAGTTTTTGAAAAAAATTAGATAAAAAATAAAATCCACAAAAAATAAATTATAATAAAAATTGTCTATAAAAATAATAAGGGCTATTGGATCCATTGTGTGAGATCTACTGTCATCCAAAAGCATAAGAATACGATTTTTAAGACTTTGAAACTTTTTTTGATTAATGGTTTTAGAAAGTTTTTTGTTTAGTTTCATAAATTTTAATGCATCAACCTTGCTAGTTTCTTTAATAAACTTATAGCCAATTAAATGATAAACAAAATCTTTTAAGTCGATTGACTTTAAAAATATTATTGAAAACATTAATAATAAAAAAATCGGATTGTTGTCACTGTCATGGTAAAGATAAAAACCAAACCCAAATATGAAACTATTATATCCAACTATAGAACCCCATCTGTCAAGTACATCTCCTAAATTAGATGTGGTTTTCTTAATTCTTGCTAAAAGACCATCACTCCAATCAATCACATTTTTAAAAACCAATAGAAATAATGCTATTAAAATCAAATCATCATTATTAGATGCTAAAAATACTCCACTTAAAAAACCGAGAAAAATATAAACAGAAGTTACAAAGTTAGGACTTATTTTTGTATATTGAAGAAAAAATACAATTATTGATGAAACTTCAATAAAAAGTCTAGCTTTTAAAAAAGTGTAGGGATTTTTTTTCCAATTAGAAATGTCTATTCTTGTTCTTTTTTTTAGTTTAATGACTTGCGTGCTAAAATGTTTTTTTCTAATTTGTTGATACTTCATAATGTTATTTTTTTCTGATCATTATTAAATTATTTCCATACCAGAATTGGTTTTTATCAAATAAAACAATTCCTTCAGGTTCAAATTGCTTTAAACTATCAAATAATTTTTCGAAATAAGTGTTATTTACATCTTCGATAATAAAAATACCTCCCTTTTTTAATTTTTCAAAAGAAGCTAGAAAAAAGGTTTTAGCCGCATCATAATCATGAAGACCATCGTCGATTATTAAGTCAAAATTGCTCCTATTAATTGTTTTCCACATTTTATTAATTTCTTCATCTTTTTTTTGATCTACATAAAAAGTTTTAATTCTTTCTTCGTTAAACAAAATATCCTTGTCAATATCGGCACCAAATATTTCAGCATTATTAAAATAATCTCTCCAAACCCTTAGAGATGCACCTGGCTTTCCTCCATCGGACATGTTGCAAGGTATTGAATTATTTGTAGTGCCAATTCCACATTCAAAAACTAGCTTAACGTGTTCACGACAATGACTAAAAATACTGCTGTAAACATTTGTATAAGTATGAGGTTTCCATGGCCAAATACTATCTTTATGAAAATCAATATAGCCTTTGTCAGAGCCGTATTTTTCGCATAATTTTGATAATTCGTTTTCTTTACTGTTGTTTAATATCGTTATGTTTTTTAATTCAGTTTTTTTTGAGATTATTTTAACAAATCTTGTATGGAAAAAGCCTTGATAAAAAAGATCAAATTTTTTTCTTAGATTCATTAATAACCCAAAAAGAAATTTTTTATCTAAATCTTTAATAATTTTTTTAATCATTTAATTTTTTTAAGGACCTTATCTTTAATTTCATAGATCTTATTACAGTTTTTTAATGTCGACATTCTATGTGATATCAAAATTATCGTTTTATCTCTTAAACTTGTAATATTATTTATAATTTTTTCCTCAGTATTTAGATCCACAGCGCTTGTTGCTTCATCAAATATAAGAATTCTAGTATCAGAATAAACTGCTCTTGCTATACCAAGTCTTTGTCTTTGTCCGCCTGAAATTCTCGCTCCAAATTCTCCAATTTTTGTGTCAAGTCCGTGTTTGCTTGATCCAATAAAGTCTTTTAGTTCTGCAGAATTTATCGAGTTATTAATTAATTTTTCATCCATTTCACTGTCTTTGAGTCCAAATGCTATATTTCTTTTAATTGTATCGTCTGTAAGAAAGATAAACTGAGGCACATAACCTATTTTTTCGTACCATTTTTTTTGACACAAATTTACTTTCTGAGTATCAATTTTGATTTCTCCAGATGAAGGTTTTAACAAGCCGGTCAAAATATCTATGATCGTACTTTTTCCTGATCCAGATGGTCCTATAATTCCGATTTTGTCACCCGCAAAAATTTCAAATGTAGAATTTTCTATGACTTTTTCTTCGCTCTTAGGATATGAGAAAGAGATATCTTTAAAGCTTATTTTGCTAAAATTGTTAGGAATGTTATTTTGAAAATCTTTAACTAATTCATTATTTTTATCTTTGACAGTTAATTCATCTGATAAAATATTTATAGACGGCATTCCAAATCTAATATTATTTACGGACTGTATAATTCTGCTGGCAGATGGTAGAAGTTTAAATGTTGCTGCTGCAATAAGGCCTATTGTTGGTAAGAATGTCTTTAAATCATAACCCTGTTTCACTACGAAAAAAGCTACAATCATAAATGAGAATACTCCAACGAATTCTAAAACATATTTAGTAATCAAAATCCAAAATTTCTGCTCAGCTACACTCTTAATACTAATTAAATTATGTCTATCAAAAATAGATAAAAATTCTTTTTCTTTACAAGATATTTTGATTTCTTTAATCCCGTCTAAACCTTGATTTAAATGTTGTATTGTAAGAGCATCATAATATTGTCTATCCTTTCCAATTTTTGAAAGTCTTTTTTTATTCAATTTTGTAAAAATATATAAAAAAAACAAAATTGATAGTGATGCACTGATAGCTGGTATTGGTTGTAAATAAATTATTAATAAAGCGATTGAAATGATTACAAGCACTTCAATGAAAAAAGTAAGTGAGGACATTACTATATAATGTCGAAATGTTCCTACTTCATTTTTTACATTTCTAAATAATTCTGATGAATTTTTTTCAGTATGAAAAGAATAATCTTTATTTAAGTAAAAATTAAACATTCTACTTGAAAGAGTAGACTCTACTTCATAGGAGAACTTATTTTGTCTATGTATTAGGTAAATAAAAAAAATTGTTTTAATAAAGAATATCAGAATTATTAAAATGATAGAATAAATTACCAGATCACTGTCAGTATATTTTGCTAATTCAATTTTTTCTTGAATAAAATTTGGAGTTTTTGTCAGCATCTCCTCTAGTGCCGATTTACCTTGAACAATCAAAGTCAGGACAGGAAGAATAATTCCAACACCTAATGTTTCGAGAAAAGTACCAACTAAAGTTAAAAAAAATAAAAATATAATTTTGATTCTGAGTTTTTTCTCAATAAGAAAAAGAACATTATTAATGACATTCATTTAGAATATTTTTTTTTCTTTTTTTAATTCCTTCTTAAGTTCGTCATACTCTTGCATTTTTCTTTTCATGAAATTTATCGTTAATCTTGTTTTTTCGCTCATACCTTTAGGGGTTAATAAATAAATATAATTTAATTTATCTGGATTTTTCTTAAAATTTTGGACTTTAACCAAACCTTTTTGCTGTAGAGCTTTAAGACAATAATTCAATTTTCCCAAACTAAAACCAAGTTCCTTTGCAAGTTTTCTCTGCGAATAATTTGGTTTTTTGTTTATCTTTCTTAAAACTTCAAAATAGTCTTTTTTTTCGTTCATTGTTCAAATATTGAACAGCTTACACTTATAATTGTAAATTGTCAATTCATATACCTATTTTATTTTGTCAAGCTGATAGCGCCAGTCGTCTAAAAAATTTGATTTAGAAACACAATAATTATCACAAAAAGATTTTCTCGCATTTTGTGTTTTTTTATTTGACCACCATTTTTGTAAGTTAAAATTATTTTTTTTTAAAAATTTTAACAAGTCATTATGATTATGAAAAAAAATCTTTGCTTTAATCAATTTTTTTAGATTTGCGCGAGCTAAATTATTATATTCTATAAATCTTTTGTCACAAAAAATTAACGTAGGAATATTCATTGAAAGACATTCCAAAGCGGCGGTATTTAAATGATTGAGAATCACAAGTTTTGCTTCACCTGCCATTTTTTCGAAATTTTTATAGTGATTATCGAATTTAACATTTTTAATATTTCTATAATATTCTTTATCTCTCCATGAATTATGATGAGGAGGCAGTCTTAAAATTGTAGGGATTTTTTCTGATATTTTTTTCATTACTTGTAAGGTGGGATGCATTGAAAAACAAGGAATTGCTTCAGGATTATTGTAATAAGACAAAAATGTTACAGTAGGTGACCAGGTTACAAACAAACAGTATTCTTTTTTTTTTGTATCTGCAATTGACCAATAATTTTTTGTTAAAGGAATAATGTTTTTACCTTTCCAACCCCAAGATGCAAAATAATGTGAGCTTAATTTTTCTGCAGTTTCGGGTATTAAATCTTTTTCTTGACCATATAAACCACCATGCTGGTATGAAATTAGAATTAAGTTTTGAAAATCTTTGATAACAAATTTTTTAAACTTAAAATAGTCTCTTCCAAATAATCTTTTAGAAATTATTACATCTTTTTTTTTTGTTTCTTTTTTAATTGAGTAATAATTTTCTAAGAACGTAAAAAGTGAGAATATATTTAATGGCAGGTAATTTAATAAGTTTTTGTAGAATATCCTTTCGAATGGATTTTTTGTGCTCATGAAAGAAGGGGGGGATTTTTTTACTGAAAAGTCTTCATCTAAGGTAGTATTTTCTAAAAAAAATAAATAAGAGAATTTAAAATTACTTTTAAATACCAATCTTGCTGTATCTAAAAAGTTTAAGGTATCATCATGTATCATAATGGTGCCTCTGTGAAAAGATTTAGAAACTATAATTGAAACTTTTGATGCAATAATTTTTAAGAGATTTTTAAACGAAAAACTATTTATTTTTGCTTTATATGACTCTCGCAAAAATAATATCCTTTCAATCTGTGAAAATTTGATTTCTAAAAATCTTATGTTTAAATCTTCGCCTATATCTTTAAATAATTTTAAAAGTAGAATGGTTGAATTGGGTTGAATTAAGTATTTTTCATCTTGATCAATATTTCTATCTTTTATTTCAATTAACGCAAGATCTGGATATTTTTTTTTAATTTTTAGTAAAATTCTATATTTGTAAATTATTTGTGAAATAAAATAAAAAAACCATTTACTTGTAATAAGAGAAAATACTTTTGGATTAACTTTAATTCCCTTTTTAAAATAATGAAGATTTAGTTGTTTAAGAAAATTTTTAAATATTTTTTCAGATTCATCTAGATCCTTAGCGATTTTATTATTTATATCATAAACTTTGAAAAGTTCACATTTATAACCTTTAGATAAAATTTCTTTCTTAGAAACTGGGTCAAGAAAATTTTCTATAAATATAATATTTTTTTTTTTAATTCCTAAAGATTTTTTTTTTAAAAATAACATTACTCAAATTTTATAATATTTAAGAGTTTTTCACCTTTAAGAGATTTAAGCATATTGTTAGAAGCTTTTGTTCTCATCTCTTGAATTGAGCTCGATGAATAGTATGCAGAATGTGGATTGATTATGATTCTCGTATTCAAAGGATCATTTATATCCATCCAAGATTTAATCAAATCCTCATTTTTACTTGGGGGTTCTTTAGGTAAAACGTCTAATCCTACAGCTGCCAACTTATTTGACTTTAAACCTCTTATGACTACATCTGAATTTTCAATTATTGCCCCCCTTGCTGTATTAATTAATATTGTATTTTCTGTTAATAAATTTATGAAACTGTCATTAATCATTCCTTTAGTCTCATCAGTTAGAGTTGCATTTATTGAAATAATGCTAGATTCAGAGGCAAGATCTTCAATCTTTTCAAATCTTTTAATATTTAAAACTTTTTCATATCCACTTGGAACATGAGGATCATAAAAGCCGATCTGCATTTTAAAATTCTTCATCCTTAATGCTAAAGCACTTCCAATTCTTCCAAGACCAATTATTCCAAGTTTATGTTCGGAAGTTCTTTTAATTGGATGTCTTTTATCTGTATTAATAACTTCGCTTTGCCATTCGTTGAGTTTGTGCTTTGTTTGAATATTGTAAAGGTTTACTTTTCTAATTAAATTTAAAATTAACGCACTTGAGGTATCTGCTACTTCATCAACACCATAATCGGGGGTATTAGCAAAAGGAATATTGTATTTATGTAATGCCTTTCTATCAATATTATCGGATCCAACTCCATATCTAATTACTGCTTTACATTTTTTAAGTTTTTTAATTGTATGCTCGGTTATTTTAGTGTGCCATACTAATATTCCATCGGCTTCTGCAATTTCGTCTGGAAAGTCTTCTTCATTCTTTTTATTAAGACAGATTACTTTGGCATCATCTCCTAATACTTT
>MDSV01025455.1_pt1 | contig 10609 bp, 11 predicted proteins | sample 810851 | NCBI WGS metagenome assembly MDSV01 (sample SAMN05326640, study PRJNA326480) | marine metagenome | isolation source: seawater | place: Atlantic Ocean: North East | collected 2012 | reverse complement strand
GGGCTTTTATGGCGGAGAGACAGGGATTTGAACCCTGGGAACCCGTGAAGGCTCAACGGTTTTCGAGACCGCCCCGTTCAACCACTCCGGCACCTCTCCATTGGGACAAATTTAAAATAGTATTAAATTTTATTAATTAAATTTGCAGCCAGTAGACTTTCTCCTTGACATTGACAAGAATTTGAAAGAAATCAAGAGGAATACAGATAAAAATTAACTTATTTAAGCACTTTTTTCTATATTGGTGTGGAAAAAATCAGGCTCGTTGGTATAGGATATGTTTGCAGTTTTTAAAACCGGGGGTAAGCAGTATAAGGTAACATTAGGCGATGTGTTATTGATTGAGAAACTGTCGGCTAATGAAGGTGACAAGATAAGATTTAATGAAGTTCTGGCACTAAGTGATAAAGCTCAGACCATTGGTACACCTACAATCTCTGGTGCTTGTGTTGAAGGGGAAATATTAGCTCAAACTAAGGGTAAGAAAACTATAAACTTCGTGAAAAGAAGAAGAAAACACTCCTCACAACGAAAAAAGGGACATAGACAGAACCTAACTCTACTAAAAGTCTTGCAAATAAAATCTGATCAAAAAACATCACCAAATCCAAGCGCTAGTTTTGAAGTCATTGGGAAATCAATTGCCAAGGATAGTAATCCTAAATTGATGAAAACTAAGATTAAAACATCTGTTTCAGAACAAAAATCGAAAACAGAGCCAGTTACTAAGAAATCTGCCGAAAAAAAAGCTCCTAAACAAACTGATACGAAAAGCACTCCTACTACTAAGAGCAAAGATGCTGGCAGCAGTAAGAAACAAGCAAAAAACACAGTGGTAGAGAAAAAAAATTCAAGTAGCACAAAGAAAAAAAGCGCTAACACAAGGCCTTCAGGCAATAAAACAAAAAGTTAGGAAATAACTAATGGCACATAAAAAAGCAGGTGGATCTTCTCGAAACGGCCGAGATTCTGCAGGTAGACGCCTGGGAGTAAAAAAATTTGGGGGTGAATCCGTCATTCCAGGTAATATAATAGTTAGGCAACGGGGTACTAAATGGTGGCCAGGGACAAATGTTGGAATGGGAAAAGATCACACTATATTTGCTAAAACTGATGGAAAAGTAAGCTTCCATAAAGGCTTAAAGGGCCGTACCTTTATCTCAATCATCTAACGCTCTTCTACAGCCGCACCCTCCTGTACACTCTGGAGAAATCGGTGGATAATTATTTTTTGAGTTTGGTTTTTTTTGCTAGTTCTATGGTAGCCTCCCCAGGGCCAGCCAACATGATTTTGTTGGTAGCAGGATCACAATATGGTTTAAGAAAATCTCTCCCATTTGTCTTAGGTATTATAACTTCAAAACAATTCATTATCTGGCCTATTGGATTTGGAATACTAACTTTTTTTGATCACTTCCCGGCATTGGTAGTTTTTATTAAGAGTGTTTCTTGTATTTATATTGTTTGGTTAGCTTGGAAACTATCCAATTTTAAGATTGCTAATAAATCAATTTCATTGAAAGTACCGTCTTTTTTTCATGGTCTACCAGTACATCCTACTAACCCTAAGGCATGGGCGATGGTTAGTGTCAGCTTTGCTAATTATACTGACCTTTCCCAACCCTCTTTTTCAATAACACTAATGGTTGCCTTAGTATTTATAATAGTACAATTAGTCTTTCATATTCTTTGGTGCTATTTTGGATATCAATTAAAACAAAGGGTTCAGGGAACTACATCCGAAATTTGGTTAATGCGCACATTATCCATGCTTATGTTAGCAAGTTTGATAGTACTGTTTCTTTAAAAATACTAATTGATGAAAACTATAATGAAAGATGCGGATGCCTAAATGAAATTTTTGGACTTAGTTAAAATATATATTCGCTCCGGTTCTGGTGGATCAGGGGCACTAAGCTTTAGAAGAGAAAAATTTATTGAAAGGGGTGGTCCAGATGGAGGAAATGGTGGGCGAGGAGGATCCATTCGAGCTATTCCTGATGAATCATTAAATACACTAATTGATTTTCGATATAGGCAACATATTTTTGCGGAAAATGGCAAACCGGGTCAAGGGAAGAGAAAAACAGGTGAGTCGGGCAAAGATGTATTTATTAAATTACCCCTGGGAACAGAGATTTTAGATGAAGAACAAAAATTATTGTTTGGTGAAATCATATCTCCAAATGATAATATTCTACTTGCAATTGGTGGATCAGGAGGATTAGGAAACCATCATTTTAAGTCCTCTACAAATCGAGCACCTCGAAAATATACTAAAGGGGAAAAAGGCATTGAAAAAGTTGTCTGGTTAAAACTTAAATTGATAGCAGACATCGGGATGTTAGGTCTTCCAAATGCAGGAAAATCAACATTTCTCTCAACGACATCAAAAGCTAAACCAAAAATTGCAGATTATCCATTTACCACCCTAGAGCCAAAATTAGGAATTGTATCAGCTTCTAATAGATTTATGGTCCTTGCAGACATCCCAGGATTAATTAAAGGTGCTCACACGGGTAAAGGTGCGGGGATAAATTTTTTAGGCCATATTGAGAGGTGCAAGGTTCTAATCCATCTGTTGGATTGCACTTCTTCGGAACTAGAGAATGACTATAATACTGTCCTCAATGAACTAAAACAATATAACAAAAAACTCTTAAATATGTCTCGTATAACAGTTTTGAATAAAATTGATGCATTGCCTAAAAAAACTCTTCAAGACCAATTGCAAATAATCAAAAAATATGAGAATAAAATTCATCTCATTTCTGCGAAAAATAATATTGGAACAAATGAGGTGCTATTGGAATGCTCTAAACAAATAGACCTAGAGCATGAAAACTTTAATGCAGTTTGCGAGTCCAAAAATCAATGGAACCCAATAAATCATTAAATTCTTTCTGTAATTATCCACAATTGGAAAGAACCACGACTATTGTTTTAAAGATTGGAACATCAATCTTGATCGACTCTGACACAAATTTGTTAAAATCTAAGTGGCTGAAGTCTTTTGTGGAAGAGGTAGCTGAATTAAAAAAAATAGGCAAAAACATAATTATTGTTTCTTCTGGCGCTATCGCTCTCGGAAGAAAAATTCTTAATCTTAACTCTAAGAAACTTGAGTTAGATGAAATTCAGGCTTCAGCAGCCGTTGGACAGATTCGATTAGCCCAAGCATTTGAGACAAACCTAAATCAGCTTAACTTAAATTCAGCACAAATTTTACTAACTGCAGACGATAGCCATCACCGCAGACGTTACCTCAATATTAGATCTACTATGAAATCTTTATTAAAATTGGGTGTTGTGCCAATTGTAAACGAAAATGATACTGTAGCAACTGATGAAATAAAATTTGGTGATAATGATCGGCTAGCAGCCCAAGTCGCCTTAACTTCAGAAGCTGATCTATTAATTCTATTGTCAGATATAGATGGTTTGTATGAAGAAGACCCTCATTCAAACCCAAATGCAAAACATTTTTCAACCATACAAAATATAACCCCAAAACTTCTGAAAATGGCAGGGAGTACTAAATCAGATAACTCTAAAGGAGGAATGATAACAAAACTAGAAGCAGCTCGAATTTCAATGAACGGGGGTTGTGAAATGATCATAACAGATGGTTCAAAGAATTATCCGTTAACCAACTTCATTAATGGTGTCAGCAAACATACCAGATTTGTACCTAGAGATGATCGAGCAAAATTAAGAAAAAAGTGGATACTATCAATAAAAACAAAGGGGAACCTATTTGTAGACAGTGGAGCTATATTAGCGCTTAGGCGTAACAAATCACTATTACCCGCTGGAGTTATAAAATCATCGGGAAATTTTCAAAGGGGAGATGCTGTCGAAATTATTTCCAATGATTTTGAAAAAATTGGACAAGGTCTTTCTGGATATTCAAGTATCGAAGTCGAAAAAATTAAGGGCTGCAAAACTTTTGAAATTGAAAAAAAACTTGGTTATCCGAGTAGAACTGCTCTGGTGCATAAAGATGACTTGGTGTTAAGTTGAAAGTATTATTTCTATGACCCAAAATTTACACAAATTAGTACAAGATTTAGGTCTGAAAGCCAAGACTGCTAATTCTTTCATTTCAAATGTGTCCTCACAAAAGAAAAATAATGTCCTACAAAGGATAGGAGAAATTATCTGGCAAGATAAAGAATTAATCCTAAAGGAAAATAGAAAAGATCTTCTTAAGGCTGACAGAAATGCAATCTCAAAATCTAAAAGAGATCGTTTATTGCTTACTGAGGATCGATTGCAAGAAATTATTTCAGGATTGAATTCAATAGCAAATCAGAAAGATCCAGTGGGGCAAGTTGTAGAGCAATGGGATAGACCTTCTGGACTAAGCATTAAGAAAATAACTACACCAATTGGTGTGGTAGGGATAATATATGAAAGTAGACCAAATGTTACTATAGACGCAGGCGCCTTGTGTATAAAATCAGGGAATGCAGCAATTTTGAGATCAGGATCAGATAGCTTTTTATCCTCCATGGCCTTACATAACTGCATTAAAAAAGCCTTAATTTTGTGTGAGTTGCCTGAAGAAGTAATACAGATTATTCCTACCAGGGATCGTAAAGCAGTTTCCAAATTACTACAAATGAGCGGATATCTGGATGTTGCTATTCCAAGGGGAGGAAAAGATCTAGTTCGATTAGTCCAAAGAATAGCGAAGGTACCCGTTTTTTCACACTTAGATGGAATTGTACACTGCTATGTTCATTCAGACGCAAAACCAGACATGGCTGAAAGTGTCATAATTAACTCTAAGTTACGTAGGCCAGGTATATGCGGGGCCCTAGAGTGTCTTTTAATTAATAGAAACTATTTTCTTAGCGATAATGGTCAATTACTTTTGAAATCACTTATAGACAAAGGTATAGAAATTCGTGGTGACAACGAAGTTACAGTAGTCCCAGGGACCATCCCGGCTATGGCCGATGATTGGGGTAAAGAGTTTTTAGATAAAATTCTTGCAGTGAAAATAGTTGATGGTGTGATGGAAGCTATATCTCATATTAAAAAATTTGGGTCCAATCACACTGAATGTATTATTACAAATGATGATAATATAGCTCAAAAGTTCTTTAATGAACTTGATAGCGCAATTTTAATGCAGAATGTTTCTACCCAGTTTGCGGATGGTGGTGAATTTGGAATGGGTGCAGAGATTGGTATTGGCACCGGAAAACTTCATGCCAGGGGTCCTATTGGAGCAAATCAACTAACAAGCTTTAAGTACATTGTACAAGGTAATGGTATATCAAGAAAATGAATTTATCTTTTCCAGGATCTAACTGGACCGCAATCTATATGCACAAAGCCCGAATTACTATAACTACCTACGCCACCACTTCTACAAGCCTTAGCTGCCCTTGAAATTTGTGATACAGACCTATTAGCTAGTCTAAGATCCGCTGCCATACCTTTAATATGGTACGAATTCCTTGCAACTCCACTATTTGAGTAAGACAGCCTCTTATTTGTTGCGGCAGTTCTATATCCTGAAAGCAATTGCATCGTTTCATTGGTGTCTAACAAAGCTTGAGTTGCAGCAATTATATCAACATTGGCAACATCATAAGTAATTATTTTATTTTCTCGCCAGTCACGCATAAAATAACTAATCTCCTTTACTGCCTCAGATACATAAGAGCCTTCAATCCAATATACTAATTTGATACTTTCTGAAGTTTTATTATTTTTTAATCGCAACAATCGTATATCACCCGCATTCCTAAGAAATCCGGGAGTCTTAGAATAGACTGGCGCGGCTACTGAAACACACGTAGCACCAAATATTGTGCAAAATTTTCTTCTTGATACCATATAGCCCTACTAAAAATGCAAAAGATTCAAAACACTAGCAGATTTCTTGCCAAAAGCTAGTATTATTTTATTTTATTTTCTGTAAACGAATTCTATTCGGAGCCCCTATATCAGTTAACTATCTGAATCTTAATGATTTTTTGTAAATTGTCAATATTTAAGTCTCAAATAATATTAAAAATTAAATATTCTCAAATTCATCGGTCTCATATTTATCATAACGACAATCTTTTTATTCTTGTTAATTTTATATTTTATGGCATCTTACTAAACTGAACATTGTATGAAATTTTCGTCAGGTGATTGAAACCATGAAAAACTGCCTCTTTTTAACTGTTGTTCTTTTATCATCTTTCCTTTTAAAAAGCTCTCCTAGTTTCTCAACACAAACCCAAGCACTAACTTCGGACATACAACATTTTTTGGAGGTCTCACCAGAAATTAATCCAGCAACTAATGTATTTTATCAGGAGAGAAACTATATGCCTTATTGGCTAGATAAACCTGATGCGTTAAACGAATTTACTTTGATACTTAAGAGCACTCCTAGGCATGGTTTACCCATAGAAAGATACGAATTTGATAAGATTTTAAAATTAAAATCTTCTGATTCCAGTATAGATTTAGCCAAGTTAGATCTACTTTTAACTGAAAAATTTCAACTTTATGCCAAGGATTTATCACACGGAATTGTAGATCCAACCTCGCTAACATCTTCCATCAATATCGAACCCAAAACTACTGAAGCTGAGAAATTTCTTTCTGAATTAAATGAATCACCAAGAATAAAGAAATTTTTGGAAGAAACCCAACCAAATGATCCCGACTATATAAAACTTCAATTAGAACTTCAAAGATTGTTAGCCAAAGACAAAACTAACCAAGTCTCTAATATACCAATAGAAACAACCCTAGAATTAGGTATGTCACATCCAAATATTTTGTCCTTAAGAAAGAAACTAAAGAGCCTGGAGTATTCATATACAGACAATGGATCCGAAACTTTTGATGAAGAACTTCATAAGACAGTCATGCTTTTTCAAGAAGACAGTGGCCTGAATGCTGATGGAGTCGTTGGTCGAAAAACTATTCAAGCTCTAAATGTCCCAATAGAAACTAGAATCGTGCAAGTTCTTGTAAACCTTGAACGTATTCGCTGGTTAAATTTTGATAAGGGACCAGATTACGTAATAGTAAATCAACCTAATTATGAAGCAAAGTTGATTAAAGAAAACAATACTATATGGGAATCTAATGTCGTCATTGGTCTCCCAGACTTTCAAACAGCCGAATTCTTTGACCAAATGACTCACATAATTGTAAATCCTACATGGCATGTACCTAAAAGTATCGCTGTAGATGAATATTTACCTAAAATCCAGGAAGATCCAGAATTTCTAATTAATAATGAAATGAACCTCTACGTGAGAGGGACAACTAAAATTATAGATCCCAACCTAATTGATATGAGCGTATTTACTGTTGATAATTTTCCTTTTGAAATCAAACAGAACCCCGGTAATATTAATGCACTAGGCAAAGTAAAATTTATGTTTCCCAATAAATTCAGTATTTACATGCATGATACTCCAATGAAACCTTTGTTTTCAAAGGATTTGAGAGCTTTTAGTCATGGGTGTGTAAGAGTGGAACGCCCATTTAAATTTGCCAATGCTCTCTTGTCAGATGATGAAAATATAGAAAATTCACAATTTTATTCAGCTTTAAATAATGGTGAAGAAACCCAATTAAACCTCCCGCAATCTATCCCAGTTTATCTAATTTATCGTACTGTAATTGTTGATGATTTTGGAACTATTAATTATCGCCCAGATATCTATGGCCGAGATGCCTTGCTATATATGTCATTAATTTCTTCTGGTCTTAATATCGATGTTTGAAATTATTGTCTGAAAAGAAGTCAGAATGCGAGGTAAATATGATTTCTTTAGCTAAAATAGCTGAAGCATTAGATTGCAAATTTTATGGCAATGGTGATCTCATCTGTTCATCGCCATCTGAACCAAACACTGCAAAAGAAGATCAATTAGCTCTAGCTATTGACGACAAATATATGGAGCAACTTTTTAACACCCAAGCAAAAGTTGCTATTATTGGCAAGAATATAGACTGGCATTCCAGGGGACTTGAGGGAGTAATTGTCGCTAAAAATTCGAAACTTGTTCTTGCAAAAATCAATGACCTTTTCAACAGTTTTGAGAAAAGAAATCGAGTCATTAGTACTAATTCAACTATTCCAAAAGATGCTTTAATTGGATTAAATCCTTCTATTGGCTCCTATGTCACCATTGATGAAAATGTAAAAATTGGAGATAACGCAACCATTGAAAATGGTGTCTCTATTGGTGCAAATGTAACGATCGGTAATAATTGTTTTATAAAATCTGGATGCAGAATTGAGAAGAATGTTTGGATAGGCAATAGTGTTATTTGCCATCAAAATGTCGTTCTTGGGTCAGATGGTTTCTCGTTCACACCACATGGTGGAGAAAGTATATTTGACCGTCTTAATAAAAATCACAAAACAAATGTAAAAAAGGAAGGGTTTCAGAGAGTAGCTTCGGTCGGAGGTGTACTGATAGGAGATGACGTAGAAATTGGAGCAAACACATGCGTCGATAAAGGTACCCTTAAAAATACGGTTATAGGCTCTGGATCCAAACTTGATAACTTAGTTCACATCGCCCATAATGTAATTATAGGGGAAAATTGCATAATCTGTGGACAGGTAGGAATAGCTGGCAGCACCATAGTGGGTGACGATGTCATTATGGGAGGGCAGGTTGGAGTAGCCGATAATTTAATTATAGGGCACAGTAGTATCTTAGCTGGGAAAACCGGGGTGTCAGTTAACGTGTCACCCAACAAATTTATGATGGGAAACCCTGCCATGGAAATGACTAAAAACGTACAATCCTACAAAGCTTTACGGCGTCTTCCAAGATTGCAGAAAAAAGTATCTGATCTTACAGAATTAGTAAACAAGATCTTATTACAAATGGAGAACAAATGAACTAGCAAATACTATAAGACTAGGTTAGTAAAACTCATGGCAAGAAATGTAAAAAAAGCGATCATAAATATTCTAGCAGAGCAGGCACTTCTTTCTCCCAAAGATATTTCTGAGAATTCAAGTCTAGATTCTATGGGAATTGACTCGTTAGGGCTGGTAGAAATTATCTTTTCCATAGAAGAGGCCTTTAATATCACAATTCCATTCAATGCTAATGACCCAAAGAATAATTCCTTTGATATTAGTAGTGTCGAATCTATCGTAAAGGCAGTCGAACAAATAATTGATAAATCAGCTAAAAGAAATAAGGTATGAACCGCGTCGTCATCACGGGGCTTGGGGCCATAAGCTCGCTCGGACTTAATATTGAAGAAATTTTTGAATCTTTGAAAGAAGGTCGCTGCGGTATAGGGCCACTAAAATTTCTTAATTCTGAAAGACTTTCTGTTCAGATAGGTGGGCAAATACATGATTACAAACCGGAAAAATACTTCTCAAAACAAGAAACTGCCCTGTATGACAAGTTTACTCAATTTGCTTTAATTGCAGCTCAGCAAGCAATTTCTTCTTGTGGAATTGAAATAACTGAACGTAATACTAGCGATGTAGGTGTAATTCTTGGGACAGCAGGTGGTGGTCTTCAAACACAAGATGAAAATTATCGCGAAGTTTATGAATCAGGTAAGAATAGAGTCCATCCTTTGATCGTACCCAAATTGATGAATAATGCAGCTGCTAGTCATATATCTATCAAATATAACGCCCAGGGCCCATGCTTCACCATCGCTTCGGCTTGCTCTTCCTCAAATCATGCCATGGGACAAGCACTTAACTTAATAAGAAAAGGGGATATAAAAATTGCTATAACTGGCGGTTCAGAAAGCATGTTATGTTTTGGTGGAATAAAAGCATGGGAAGGCCTCAGAATTATGTCTAAGGAATCTTGCCGTCCATTTTGTTCTACTAGAGATGGTATGGTACAAGGGGAAGGCGCCGCAATTTTTATTTTTGAAGAGTTAGAGCATGCAAAGAATCGTGGCGCTACTATATTTGCAGAAGTAGCTGGTTTTTCTATGTCTTCCGATGCAATGGATATTGTTAACCCTAGCAAAGAAGGTGCAGCACGCGCCATAGCTAGTGCCTTAACTGATGCTAAATTAAATCCTGAAGATATAAGCTATATAAATGCGCATGGAACCGGCACCATCGCAAATGATAAAACAGAATGTGCTGCCATACGACAAACTTTTAAAGATCATACTAAAAACATCATGATATCTTCAACAAAATCCATGCATGGTCATTTAATCGGGGGTACAGGGGCTTTAGAGTTAGTCTCTTGCATACTTGCTATAAATGAAAGTATTATCCCACCAACAATCAACTACAAACAAAGAGACCCAGATTGTGATCTAGATGTTGTCCCTAATATTGCCCGCGATCATTCAGTTAATTTCACTCTATCAAATTCTTTTGCTTTTGGTGGGCTAAATGCGGTGTTAGCACTTAAAAAGTTAGCTTGAATCCTTTGGTTTTAATTCTTCATAGATCTGAACAAACTGATCTAGATCTAAATCAACAATATATCTTGAGTTTGGCTCCCTTATGTCAATGATTTGTATAGTAAGATTAGCTCCCTGTTTCAGCAAATCAATACCTTTATCAGTCATTCCAAATTGAGAAGTACATCCGAGCTGATCACAAAACAAAAACTGTTCTGTG
>MDSV01019065.1_pt1 | contig 10609 bp, 17 predicted proteins | sample 810851 | NCBI WGS metagenome assembly MDSV01 (sample SAMN05326640, study PRJNA326480) | marine metagenome | isolation source: seawater | place: Atlantic Ocean: North East | collected 2012 | reverse complement strand
TTTAATATAGTGTGGAGGCACATCTGAAAGTGCTTTGTCTATATTATCATGATATGCATTAATGTCATGATCGCTAATTGAGTCAAACTTACGAGCTTTAATTCCTGCCCATATACCTTTCCACCAATCTCGCAATCCAGGATTGCCTATTTTGCAATCACTTGTAATATAATGTTGAGTGCCATGATGTCTATAACCCATTATTGCAAGAGGAACTTTAGTAACAATATCGTTATTATTTTTCCATCTATGATGCACAATACCTAAACTGCTACAGTAACCTTTCCAGCCTACTCTTGGACTACCATATGTGTATAATTCTTCTACAGGTTGAATATCAGGATACAAATGACAACGGCTTGCCATAATAGTTGCCATTGCCGCTCCTAATGAATGTCCACAATACCAAAGTTTCTTCTTAGTATTAGTCTTTCGATTGATATCTTCTAGTACCATTGGCCATAACTGATCTACTTCTTCTTTGAATCCTTTATGTACTCTACTCACAGTTTCTGCCATAACAGGTATAGCATTTAAATCTGCACTAATATCATTCCATTCAGTTGGCTGTGTTCCGCGACATGCAATTACAATATCGTCTTTGTTCATAAATCGATATGCCTGAGCACCTTCTTTGTCATAAAATTCAGTAGTTGTAAAACCTAACCGTTTCGCTTGACTTGTTGCTGTTTTCTTGTTACTATATGCAATACTAGATAATTTTGCAAATAACAAGGACCTATCTTTAAAATTCATGTTTGTTATTGACATACGCACCTCTTTCGTTTATATACAAATATTTATCTGTACACAGCTAAATACACAGTAAGGAACAATTATTATGAAAAAAACTACACGTTCAATACTACAAGAGCTTAATAACCTAAGTTTACACCGTGATAAGAAGAATATTATCGAAACTTCTGGTACTAATCTTATTGAAAGTTGTATTAATCTGTTGTCGCAAATTAACGATGCTTACACACCAGAAGAAGCAATGGAGTTAGAACGTAGGTTTTTAAACAGTATTAGAACAGGTGATGCCCGTAAGTTTAAACGAGGGCTGATTAAGGTTACAGAGGCAAAAAAATGATATTAAAAGAAGGTGGAAACATATTCAAAGACGAATCAGGAACTCCTGTTACAACACGTATTAATAGAGACGATGTTGATACTACACTAGCATGGGTAGAGAAAATTACTGGTATTCCACACAAAGATTTTAAACTAGGTAGCACAGGAATTAAGAGTACAAGTGGTGATTTAGATGTTGCAGTTAATTCTGCAGAAGTTGACAAGCAAGAACTATTCAATAAACTAGTAGCATGGCAACAAAAAAATCATCCAGCTGATGAACCTAGACAATGGGTTGCTAAGTCGGGTGTAAGTGTACACTTTAAAACTCCTATTAATGGTAATCCTAAAAACGGATTTGTACAAACTGATTTGATGTTTGGTGATCCAGACTTTATGAAATTTGCATATGCAGGCACAGGAGACAATACTCCTTACAAAGGTGCTCATAGAGCAATTATGATTGCAAGTATAGCCAAAGCACAAGGCTTTAGTTGGTCTCCTACAAAAGGATTAGTTGATAGAGAAACTAAAGAAGTAATTACTAATGTTCCTATGGAGATTGCAAAAAGAATATTAGGACCACAAGCAAGTGTACAGGATATGGCTAGTGTTGAAGCAATAAACAAATCTATTAGAAGTAGAGATGATTATGAAGCACTAGTTGCAGATGCAAAAGAAAACTTCCAAAAGCAAAACTTACCTATGCCTGAGTCACGTGGCATATGGGCAGGGATAAAGATTGCTGAATCTACATCAGTAAACTATCTTGATAATAGAAAAAAGAATATGTGGCAAAAAAGTGCATCAGGAGTTAGAGATAGATTTAGAGCATTCAAAGGCGGATTCAAAGCAGGACAACAAGGATCAATAAGTGGAGCGGCTAGTGCTTATAAAAAAGCAGGCGGACCTCAAACTACAATAGGCCAAGTAACTGATAAAGCAAAAGCATTAGGTCGTAAAGTTGTAGGTGATCCTGCACCAACAGCAAAAGGTGGCCCACAAGCACAAAAGAAAACTTCAATGGTTAAAGGCACACAGGTAATAAAAGTTGATCCTGATGAAGTTAAGCTATACTTAAAAAGAGGATTTAAAGTTGCACAAGCAAAAGAATCAATTGTTAGAGAAGGTGCAAGAATTGATCATGCAGAAGATTTAGTTTACTTACAAGGATCTAAAGGAGCAATGAGGGCTTTGGCTTCTTTACGCAATATGGCAGGTGAAGGGGGAACTAAAGATGTTACACTTAAATGGGACGGATCTCCCGCAGTCATTTTTGGACGTAATGAAGATGGAGAGTTTGTATTTACAGACAAATCAGGATTTGTTAAAAAAGGCGGAGTTGGCAGGACTACAAGTCCAGACGCACTTAAACAAGAATTACTTGGACGATCAGGAGGAGCAAATAAAGACGATCCAAAACGTATAGCATTTGCAGATAACATGGCACAAGCATTTGGTGTATTTGAAAAAGCAGTACCTCAAGACTACAGAGGTTACTTTAAAGGTGATCTGTTATATTATAATACTCCACCAACACAAGATAAAAACTTTGTATTCAAACCAAACATTGTAGAATATGCTGTAGATGTTGCAAGTGACTTAGGTAAAAAAATCGCCAAGTCGACTGCTGGTGTGGTTGTACATAGAATGGTAGCACCAGACGGTAGCGAAAGCCCGTTAAAAGACTTAGGTATATTCCAAGGAAACAATTTGTTAGTTGTTCCGCCAGTAAGTGTTGAAACACCACCAGAAGTAGAAAATGCAGAAATAGAAAGACTAGCTGATCTTATTAAAAAAGACTCAGCAGACATAGATTCATTACTAGACGAAAGTAAATTAACACAAATGAAAATGAAAGACTTTCCTAAAATTATTTACAGATACATGAATAGTAAAGTAGATACAGGATTAGATAACTTAGGTAAAGACTTTGTTAAATGGCTAACTTCTAGCAACGTGGTTAGCAGAGTTAAGCAACAAAAAATTATTGATTACATTAAACAAAACATGAATGGTTGGACATCGTTGTTCGAAGTCATTGAAGGTATAATGAAAGTCAAGAATAGTATCATTAGCCAACTTGATAAAAACAGTGGAACAGTTAAAGCTCGTACTGCTGGACAAGATGGTGGTGAAGGTTATGTATTGGCCCACCCTGCGGGCGATATAAAACTTGTAAACAGAGCAGGATTCAGTGCCGCAAATAGAGCGGTTGAACGTTAATAGGAGCAAACAATGAAGTTAATAGATATGGTATATGGTTATGATGACTTTTCAGCAATCATCGAAGATATCTCGGAAATAGATGGAACATATGATATGGATCCAAAAACAAAAGCATTTGTAAAGATGGGGCAAAAAATTACAGCATCTCTTTCAATTGGGTCAGGAGTTGAATGGCCAGATGACGCACAGTTTAATAAAGCGGCGGCACTTGGACAACAACTATCTTCAATTGGATCTAGCTTTGGTGCAAAAGATGCAATGACAGCACTCAAAGATGCAAACGTTAGTCCAGACGAAGCAAAAGAAATTATTGCAAAAGTAAAAGATGCAAAAATTGATATTTCTAAAACAGTTAAAGATCCAGAAAAAGTAGCTGTTGATGCTGAAGAAGGAATAGGTGGAGCACTTGCAGGTGCGGCCGCTGGTGATAGTTTGTTAGGTAAAGTTGGTGGTGCAGTAGTTGGTTACAGAACTCAAAAGGCTTTGAACACAAACGAAAAGAACATCAAGAGAATTGCTAGAGCATTAGCCGCTAAAGGCATTGATGTAAATATCGAAGACTAATAATGTCAGAAAAGTATACCGCAACCGAATGGGCAACTATGGAGGGAGGTCATAGCTTAGACACTCCTAAACAAGAGCCTATGTTTATAGAAGATCTGCACGAGGCAAGAATGACTCGTAATAGTGCTAACATTAGAGTGTTAACATATACAGACTGTTGCGAAAGAACTTATCTTACTTTGCTTGTATTAGAAGTGCTTAGACGCTTTCCTAATATGGCAGGTATAGCCGCAGGTTATGCTAAGAAAACAGGTATACACGATAGTTACAAACGTTTCAGAATGTCAAGTACTGACTTATACAATTTTGTATATTTCATAACAGGACCAGATGAAGCACAAGACAAACTAAAAGATCCTAAAGCCGCTAAAGTTTTAAAGCAAAGAACTACAATGCCTTTGATGGCTTTCAATCGTTATATTTCTAAACTATCTGTTGGTACTGCTCCTAGTGCTAACGATCACGAAGTGTTAATTAGAATTGAAAGTGCATTAAAGATTACAAACTCAGACTATAAAGCTATAAGAAGAGAGATACATGGCTTTAATCAAATTAGTACAGCAAGTAAAAAGAGAGCAATCACTCGATTGCTAATGGCTTGTAGAGCTAAACTACGTTCAAGTGATATTATACAATATCTAGAAGAATTATCAGCTAAACGAGATCTTGAAACATATAGAGTTACAGATCCAGAACCAACTATTAGTACACCAGACATTGATGTTACTGGTAGAGACTTAGCAGGTTATAGATATCTAGTAGGTTCTAAAAACATTATGATGACTAAAAAGTTTTTAGAACTAGCCAAAGACGGCAAAAGTGTACCAGCAAACATACTACAAGCATACATGCCAGCCATTGTAATGCTTGATAACATAGTAAAAGGCGGGCCTGGCTTTGTACAAATGCTTAGAACTTTAGAAAATCGAGCTAAAAAGACCCCTAAATAAGACATTTTTCTTCTAAATGGTAAATACATATAACAACTTCGTAGAGTAACGAAGATGTGTCATTAAGAGAAATATAGGAGAATAAAATGGCAGGATTAACAAGAGATACAGGTTTAGGACATGCACACGCAGTTCTATATTCAACAGCAAACTTAGGTTTTTACGTAGTAGCATGTGGCGCTTCAGTCGCGGCTAAAGGTGGAATTGGTTCAACAATTGAAGCAATCGCACAAGCGATGAACCCAATTGCTATAAACTCAGAAGGTACAGCAGGTTTAATTAACATCGTAGTAGACGGTAGTCAGCACACAGCGGCTTCACTACAAGCGACGTTACAAGGCCTAGGTACAGTTGACTCAATCGACTTATCATCTGCAACAGTAACAGCAGGCGGTCAGTTTATTGTAAGTGCATAATAACACTTAGAGTTTACTCAACTTTAAAGGGTGTCGTTTTTACGGCACCCTTTTTTTATGACCGATAAGTACTTGCATGAAAGCCTATTCACTAATTGACATAACTGAAACACGTCAGCATAAAAGCACAAGTAACGATCCTATTGCAATTAAACAACAGGCAAACTTTATGTCCTTTATACAAACAATAACACTAAGGCAGAACTTTTATTACGATACTGCACCTACTGTTGTTGAAATGTCTGCAACCAAACTTAAAGAGTTAGGCTTTGGTAGCGAGTATAAAGGAAAGCACAAAGTATGGTGTTTAGAGTTCACAGCTGATGAACACTTTGCAGAGCCAGGAACAGATGTAATCGAAGGAGACTTAGATTTAGTTCCAATGATTGCTGGATTAAATGAGACAATTAAGATAAATAATAACGTGTTCAGAACAACGGACTCTACTAGCAAAAATATAGTAATACAGGCGACCAAACAGATAGTAGGCGACGAATAGGCCAATGCAATACAGGTACAGAGTGTACCAACCATTGGAGAGAATAAAATGGCAAAAGCCACAAGTTTAGAACGCGAAAACCTAGAAGCACACGTTGATATGTGTGAACAGAGATATATTAATTTAGAAGCTCGTCTAGATAAAATCGAAGCAAAAGTTGAACATATCCATACTGACATCACAGCTGGTAATAAGTCTATGATGAAAGTTATTATTGGTGCAACAGGTACTATTGTTGCAGGACTTCTTTCAACTATTGTAGTCCTTTTAATATCCTTTAATTAAATTTCCGAATAAATACATTTATGTTAGTAAATGATATCACAACCTCTGACCTAAAAGAAAAGCAAATATGGGCTCGTAAAGGCAAAAAAGTAGTCCGTAAATATAGATGTGCGGGCGGAAGACGTCACGGACGTATTGTTTCTAAAATTGCTCAATGTTTTGCCGCACCTAATATGAAGGCAAGAATGAGTATGAAGAAAACTAGAGCCAGACTAGGTGCTAGAATTACACGTAAGGCTTTAAGAACTAAACGTACTAATCCTGCATCAATTGCACTTAAAAGATTGAATAAGAGAAGATAATGCAAATAGCTGATGTAATAGAAGGTGCGGTTCAAATCTTTGGTAGAAGCAAAGGTAAAGTTGTTCGTAAATATAGATGTACAAGCGGACAACGTAAAGGACGTATTGTTGCAAGTCCAACAACTTGTACTGCTCCTAAAAGAGTAAAAAGTTCTATTGCACTTAAAAAAGCAAAAGCAAGACGCGGAACTATTATGAAAGTTAAAACTAAATTTAGAAAGCGTACTAGCCCGACTTCGATGCGTATTACGAGGTTAAATAAGAGTAGACTTAAACCTACTAGGCGTACCAAGTCCAGGAGAATGAAATGAGATTAGACGAATTAAATAATCAACGCATCCAAGAACTAAAAGCACAACAAGTAGCTCAAGCCGCAGGCAGAGGTGCAAAGGTAGCCGGTAAAGCGGCAGTAGGTGCTGTGAAAAAAGTTGCAGGTGCGGTTGCTGGTGGTGCAAAAAAAGTAGCCAACAAAGGTATGGACAAGGCCGCAGGTGCATTAGCAAACCAAGCAAAGTCAATGGGTGCAACACAAGGTGATGTAGCTGGAGCACAAAAAGAACTTACGAAACAGGGTGGACTTGCTAGTAAAGTAGCTAACTCAAAACTTGGAAAGAATATGGCAGGCAGAGTTGCTAAGAAATTACCTGCAGATCCTAAAGCAAAACAAGTAGCACAACAAAAAGCACAAAGAGCCGCACAAGGTTCTAGACTAGCTGGTGGTAAGTCAGCCGCTAAGTTTCAACAAGGTGTAGATGCAATGGGACAAGGAAAAGCCGTAACCGGAATGCTGTCAAAAGAAATGGCTCCACACATTAAAAATTTACAAGCAGTTTTAGGTAATCCATCACTTAGAATGAAATGGATGCAATTAGTTAAACAGGCAAAAAGATAATGAGATTCAACGAATTTAAATCACCAAGAACAGATGAAGTAGCACCAGTAATAGGCAAAGCGGCTTTAGGTGCGGCTAAGTTAGGTGCTAAAGCGGCAGTAGGTACAGCAAAAGTAGCAGGTAGAATAGCAGGCAATGCGGTAGTTGGTGGTGCAAAGTTAGCAGGCAGGGGTGCTACAAAAGCTGGAACAGCAGTAGCAAAGAAAGCCGCTCAAGTAGGAGCAAAGGCAGTTTCCAATGTAGCTCAAAAAGTTCTTAAACCAGGTACAACTTTACCAGTTGGCGGTGTAGAACTAAAAGTAGATCAAATAAAAGGTAATGATGTTACATTATCTAATCCCAAAGCAAAACCAGGTGAACCTAAAGCAACGGTACACGATAAAAAAGACCCTGCAATACAACAGGCTGTTAAACAAGCCGCAGGCATATAATGAAGATAAATGAACTAATATCAGATTTTAAAGTTTTCACAACTACTGAAGAAGAAGATGTCTTAGGTAAGTGTAAACAAGTAAGATCGTTTCACAGTTTTACTCCAAGAGAACAATTCATATTAGAGAACCTTATACGTAAGGCTTTAGTAAGTAAGATAGTAAAAGATAAATCTGTGATGGTATTAGCTAATGAATATCAATGAGTCCCTTACTCAAGAACTAGAAAGCATTGTTCGAGCAAACATTGAACAAGTTGCTATTCCTTATGAAAAAGGCAATAGCATTAGAATCAAACATATTATTATAAGAAAAAATAAACATGGCTATCAAGTTTTTAATTGTAAAACACACGAACACATAGCAAAAACACTATCTAAAACAGGTGCTGTTGCTATAGCAAAAGTATTAGCTGAAAATAGACCTAAGTTAGTTAAAGAATTAATTAGATTAGACGATAAAATAGCTAAACACTACATGGATGCACAGTTTTATAAGAGAACTATAGCAAGAGGTAAGGATGAAGTTACTGTAGAAGCCGCTAAAATAAGGTTTGAACTAGCATGTGATGCGGCTTGGACCGCTTTAAGTGAGATAGAATGGTATATCTTTGATAAATAAAAGTATAATACGTTAAAGGATTAAGAACTATGAAATTAAACGAGTTTTCAAAGCCAGTCACATTAGAGAGTTTAAATGAAACTCTAGCTAAAAGATATGGTACAAAGATCGACACATCAAAGTTTACTATTGAGCAGTTATTAGATGCTCGTAACAGACTTAGAACACAACTTTCACAAGTAGAAACTAACGAAAGTTATGATACTGTTAGCAACGACGAAACTTATCAAAAGAACAAATTATTCCTTGACGTAATTAATGCCGCTATTGCAGAGCGAGAAGAACTTGACGAAAAAGCTAAACCAGATTACATTGACATTGACGGCGATGGCGATAAAAAAGAGCCAATGAAAAAAGCTGTCAAAGACAAAAAGAAAAAGGCACCAGTTAAAGAAGGGGCTGAAGAACAGGCCGCACTTACTATGGCCGCGAAGGACATGGTAGATAGAGTAACAGGCTGGATGGAAGACACAGCAGAAATGCAAACTGAATCAATGCTAGAGATTGGCGACAAGATTAGAGATGAGATGGGACAAGATATGTCAGATCAATTCATTAATACTGTAAAGCCAGCACTAGGAGACCTATTTGGAGCACTAGAATCAACAAGAGACGCTTTGACAGGTGGCGTAGCTATCTTAACAGGCGAAGGCGCACCAGACACAATGGGTGACGAAGTACCTGCAGACGACGATATGGACATGGAGCCAACAGTCGACGCAGATGCGGAAGCAGAAGCACCCGAAGGCGACGAAGATGAATTTGGAACAGCAGATGCATCAGCAGGCGGCGATGAGCCAACAGACAGGGCAAAACGGGAAAGTGTAGAACTTTCAAAACGTTTAGGTTTGCTACTAGCAGATTCGAAAAAAAAAGACTAACCTTTACTGAACGACTTTCAAGTCAATTATCAGACGTACTCAAACTAAAGCACGAACAAGGCGCAATTCAAATTTCATGGGAAGAACTAAATTCTGTTATGGCTAACGTATCAGGCGAGCATTTTGATCAAGAAAGTTTCCAAAAGGCCCATGACAACGACGAGGCAGTATCCAATTTAACTGATAAATGGGACGATACTGGAGTGACTTTGAAGGGCGGATCAGCTGTACAAAGTCCTCCAGAAGACCAAACTGTTGATAAAATGGCTTCAAGAGCCGCACAAAACACACTCAAATAAACACTTGACATCTATTAAATATTGCTATATAATAGCAGTAGGAGTAATATATGTCTGAAGAAACAATTAATCAAATTAAAAAAGTACTAGACACATACGTCAAACCAGCAGTAGATAGTCACGGTGGTGTAATTGAATATGTAGATTACAAAGATGGCCATTTAAGACTTATGCTAGGTGGTGCATGTAGTGGATGTGCCAGTAGTACTATAACACTTAAAATGGGTGTTGAAAATATGGTTAAGCATTACGTCCCTGAAGTACATACAATCACAGCAGAAGATGATCCAAATTCGATGGTGGATCCTTATTATGCAAGAGATCCATTTATGGAAAACTTTGATCAGTATGAAAGTTGGAATGACGATGAGCCTACTAAGAACGATTAACGAAATAGAATTATATGTGGTTCCTAATCAACATTGGGTTGTTAGTGCAGTATACCCTAATCACAAAGACTTGGAAAAGTTTTTTGATTTTACTGACGCTGATATAACAGACGGTACTCTTACAGTTAACGGAATACAAAAACCGTTAGAGTTAGATGACTGGGCTAAAGAACGTGAAGATTATAAACTTTGGTTGTTAGATATTTTTCAACAAATACAAGCACCAATAAAAAAACTTGTAGACAAAACAGATAACCAAAAGTATAATGCATGGACAATTAATTACTTTCCAGGAGGCTGGCAAGCAGGACACTTTCATTCAACAAATAAAATGAATCAGCAAAACAAAAGATTTGCTTCAAGTATAATGTTTTTTGATAATATACAGCCTACAAAAAAGAATAAACAAAACGGATGTTTGTACACAGTTATGCAAGATCCAAACGGATATACGTACGATCATAAGTTTCACCCTACTCCGGGTAGAGTAGTTATAATGGATGATAGAGTATGGCATGGAACTTATCCTACTGAAGATAATCGTAGGGTATTAGTATGGGACTTTGATTATGAAGATTAGATTATATCAAAAATTAGATAAAGGCAGATGGGTAGGTTTTATGATAGCCATACTAGCCGCTTATATATTATCAGATGCTAACACAGATACACAAGCAATAGGTTGGGGTATGGCTTGTTTTAGTTGTTCTATGTGGATTTACTTTGCATTAAAAGACAAAGACATTCCAAGAGCATGTATGGAGTTAATGTATATGT
>MDSV01136560.1_pt1 | contig 10610 bp, 9 predicted proteins | sample 810851 | NCBI WGS metagenome assembly MDSV01 (sample SAMN05326640, study PRJNA326480) | marine metagenome | isolation source: seawater | place: Atlantic Ocean: North East | collected 2012 | reverse complement strand
AATTTATATAATGTTGAAGTGTGTACGACAAATTTTGGTAACCTTAACCGTCCACACTTCTCTTCTTAAATTTTTACTTTTTAAATAGCTAATTAGGCTCAAAAAGCCTAATAATTCACAATAATTTTATTGAGAAGTGTGAAGCTTATAGTCTAAAATGATAGTAAATCAAGCAGTTATACTAAAAAAAAAGGAGTAAAAAGCTAATAAAAATAAGGCTTTTTTTGTTTTTTTTTTTTAAATATGAACTAGTTTATTTTATGATTTTCAAAAACAAACTTTTTGGTTTTAATCTTCAAAAAAACTTTGAAGTTTTTTTTGTGCTAATTATAATATTAATCACGACATTTATTACCCATTTTTACAATGAATCAAAAAAAATTTATGAAAAACGCTATATAAATTTGATAAATAACTTATATTTTCAAAAAACCTTAAATCATATAATAGACGAGATACAGCCCAAATTTGACTATGTAGAACATCGCGTTACTCAAAACGATAGTCTAAATACTATTTTTAAGGAAAATAATGTTGCAAATAATGAAGCTTATTTACTTGAAAAAAATTTAAAAAATAAAAATTCTTTTAGGAATTTAAAAGCTGGCCAATTAATAAAATTTACAATCGATAGATCAAATAATACAATTACTAAAATTCATTTTCCAGTCAATGATATTAAAAGAATAGAGTTAGTAAGAAACATAGGAACAAATACATTTGAATTTAATGAAATTTTAACTAACCTTCGAAAAAATATTTTATTCAAAGAAGGTAAAATTAAGCAAAGCTTATATAAAAGTGCAACAGATTTGAATATCCAACCAAATATAATTATTGAATTTGCAAGAGTTTACGGTTTCCAGGTTGATTTTCAAAGAGACATTAGAAAAAATGATACATTTCAAATTATTTATGAAGTTTTTAAAGACGATAATAATAAAATTAAAAATACTGGCAAAATTTTATTTGCAGATTTAAATTTAAGTGGTCAAAGTAATGCGCTTTATTATTTTGATAAAAAAGATCAAGAAGGTCATTACGATATTAATGGTAAAAGTATTAAAAAAGCTTTAATGAAAACACCTATAAATGGAGCTAGATTATCGTCAAGTTTCGGTTTGAGGAAACATCCTATAGATGGATTTACAAAAATGCACAAAGGTACAGATTTTGCTGCACCAATGGGAACTCCAATTATGGCTTCTGGAGATGGAGTTGTTGTAAAAGCTGGTTGGTGTGGAGGTGGAGGAAACTGCATTAAGATAAGACACAACTCATCGTATTCAACTGTTTATGCTCATCTTTCAAAGTTTGCTAGTGCAACAAAAAAAGGTCGTAGGGTAAAACAAGGACAAATAATTGGATACGTTGGCTCTACGGGAAAATCAACCGGGCCTCATTTACACTATGAAGTAATTTTTAATGGTAAAAGAGTAAATTCTCAAACTTTAAAACTTCCATCAGGAAAGGTGTTGAAAGATAAAAACAGAGAGATTTTCGAAGTTAATAAAATTAAAATTGATGTTTTAAAGTCAGAACTAATTGCGTCTTTAAACTAATTCGAGGAAACTTGATTTTTATCTAGATCTTTTTCTGGAGATTGACCTTCACTTTTGTCTATCTCACTCACTTGTTTTCTTATTTCTTTTTCGTTTGAAATTCTTAAAAAGTGATCAGCATGTTGAAAATAGTTTTCAGATAGAATTTTATCTCCATTAGATAATGCCTCTCTTGCTAAATCATTGTACTTTTCAATTAACTTTGGAGCATTATGATTATTTTTGCCTGGTAACTTTCTTTGAAAATTTGAACTGACTGAAAAATTTTGACTTTCACCGTTTCGTTTAAAACTTCTATCACCGTTAGCTCTAAACCTGGGTCTTTTGTTATTATTTCTATATGATCTCATAAAAACTTAAGTTTAAATTTTTGTACATATAATACATCTATTATTATTTCCATAATCCTTAGCAATTTTGTTTATATAAAACTTTTTAAATTTTAACATATGCTCAACTCTAAATTTTTGATCATAACCTATTTCTAAAATCAATTTCCCATTCATCTTTAAAAGTTTTGAAGATCTTTCAACAACTTTTTTAATGATTGAAAGTCCATCATTTCCACCTTTTAATGCTTCAGCTGGCTCAAACTTATAAACATCTCTTTCCAAGTACTTAAAGTCTATTTTATTAATATAAGGAGGATTAGAAATTATCAAATCATATTTATCTTTAAAAAAATTGTCAACAGATGATTTTATAAATTTAACTCTATTTTTTAATTGATGTATTTTTGCATTAAAATTGGCAACTTTTAAGGCATTTTTTGATATATCAATTCCGGTACCTTTAAATTTTTTACGCTCCTTGAGTAATGATAATAAAATACACCCCGAACCTGTTCCTATATCCAAAATAGAGATTTTTCTATTCTTTGGGGTATTTTTTAAAGCTTCTTGAATTAAAATTTCAGTATCAGGCCTAGGAATTAAAACATTTTTATCTACATAAAACGTAGATTTCCAAAAATCTTTTTTTTTTAAAATATAAGCTATTGGTTCTCTATTTTTTCTTCTTTCTATTAAATTCTGAAATTTTCTTATTTTAATGTCTTCAATTTCCTCTTTGGAGTTGATTATTAAGTATTCTCTAGATTTATTTATAACGCTGGATAATAATAATTCAGTATCTAAAGCTGCTGAAGAAATATTATTTTTTTTTAAATAATTTTTATATTTTATTAAAATAGTATTAATATTTTGCATTTTAATTTAAGCCAGACAACTTTTCCTCTTGGGCTTGCAGATTTAAATTTTCAACTACTTCATCAAACAACTCTCCTTGCATAAACTCTTCAAGTTTGTGAAGTGTCATATTAATTCTATGGTCTGTAACTCTACCCTGTGGAAAATTATAAGTCCTTATTCTCTCAGATCTATCACCTGATCCAATTTTACTTTTTCTGTCTTTTGATCTTTCATCCTCTTTTTTTTTTCTTTCTAACTCATAAATTCTTGATCTTAAAATTTTCAAACCTTTTTCTTTATTCCTTATTTGAGATTTTTCATCTTGTTGACTTACAACTATTCCAGTTGGTATATGTGTTATTCTAACTGCTGAGTCCGTAGTATTAACACTTTGACCACCAGGACCACTACTTCTGAAAACGTCTACTCTTAAATCTTTCTCCTCTAGTTTTACATCTATATCTTCTGCTTCTGGTAAAACTGCTACTGTTGCTGCTGAAGTATGTACTCTGCCTTGTGTTTCAGTGTCTGGAATTCTTTGAACTCTGTGCACGCCACTTTCATATTTGAGGGTTGAATAAATATTTGTCCCTCTTACAGATGCTATTACCTCTTTCAATCCTCCAGCATCACTTTTTGATAAACTTATTATCTCCATTATCCATTTTTTTTTATGACTTACTTTCTCGTACATTTTAAATAAATCTCCAGCAAATAAGCTAGCCTCCAATCCCCCAGTTCCAGCACGAATTTCAATTATAGCATTTTTTTTATCAGCTTCATCTTTTGGTAACAAAAATAACTTGATCTTTTTCTCACTTTTATCTTTTTTTTTCGTTAATTCGTCTAATTCGCTTTGAGCTAATTCTTTCATATCGGTATCGCTGGACTTATCATTAATTATTTTTTCTAAATCTTTTTTTTCTTTTTCAAAATTATTAAATAAATTTGCATCCTTAATTATATTATTTAAATCAGCGTACTCCTTAGATTTTTCTGCAAAATTTTTTTTATCTATACTCCCTGATGACAGTTCAGTTTCTAAAGATGAGTGTTTTAAAATAAGCTCTTTAACTTTATTTAATGGTATCATTATTTTTTTTTAACTCGTTAACCTTCTCTTCTACTAAGCTAATAATTTTAGAAATCATTAATTTATTTGTTATTTTGCCTGTTTGTATTCCATTTAGATAAAGCATATTGCTATCTTTTCCTCCGCCGGTAATTCCAATATCTGTAAGTGCAGCCTCACCTGGCCCATTTACAACACAACCAATTATAGACAAAGTTATAGGTTCTTTAATATGAGAAAGTTTATCTTCTAATACTTTTACAGTTTCAATCACATTAAAGCCTTGTCTTGCGCATGAAGGACATGAGATAATTTTTATACCTCTATTTCTCAAATTTAATGATTTTAAAATTTCATTTCCTATTTTAATTTCTTCAACTGGATCATCAGATAAAGATATTCTTATTGTATCTCCAATGCCATCCATCAATAAATTCCCTAAACCTATTGAGGATTTGATGCTGCCAGGGACAAAACTACCTGCTTCAGTAATACCTAAATGTAATGGATAATCGGTTAATTTCGAGAGTTCTTTGTATGATTTAACAGATAAAAAGACATCTGAAGACTTAACGCTGACTTTAAAATTAAAAAAATCCAAATCCTCTAAAATTTTTATATTTCTTAAAGCGCTTTCGACTAAAGCCTCTGGACAAGGTTCTTTAAATTTTTCTAATATATCTTTCTCTAAAGAACCTGAATTTACACCAATTCTAATTGAACAATTATTATTTTTTGCAGCTAAAATAATTTCTTTTATTTTTTTTTTATCTCCAATATTTCCTGGATTAATTCTAAGACATGCCGCACCATTATCTGCTGCCTCAATTGCTCTTTTATAATGAAAATGTATATCTGCAACTATTGGTGTTTTAACATGTTTCACTATTTCCTTTAAGGCGATAGTAGAGCTTTCATCTGGGCACGATACTCTCACAATATCACCTCCTGCTTCAGATATTTTATTAATTTGTTTAATTGTTGCTGTGGAATCTTTTGTTAAAGTGTTAGTCATTGACTGAACACTTATAGGGTTATCTCCTCCAACTTTAACATTTCCAACATTTATAACTTTAGTTTTTCTTCTTTTTATATCTCTAAAAGGTCTTATACTCATATTATTTATCTAATTTAAAATCTTTATGCAATGCCACTACTGCTTTTTTTAAATGTTTTTTATTTATAAGAACAGATATTTTTATTTCTGAGGTTGATATAACTTGAATATTAATATTTTTTTTTGCAAGAGATTGAAACATTTTATAGGTTACACCAGGAGTTGTAATCATTCCGACTCCAATTATTGAAATTTTTGAAACATTTTTTGTAATTAACAATTTTCTGAATTTTATTTTTTTATTTTTTTTAAGCAATCTTTCAGTTTTAATTATATCATCAGATTTTATCGTAAAAGTTAAATCAGTTTCTTTTCCATTTTCAGATATATTTTGTACAACCATATCTACGTTAATAGAATTTTCAGACAAAGGTTTAAATATGGATGCTGCTATACCTGGTTTATCTTTAACTCCAAGTAGAGTTACTTTTGCATCATTTTTTGTGAAGGATATTCCAGTAATTATTTTATTAATTGAAATATTCTTTTTTTTAGTAATCAATGTTCCAGTTACATTTTTAAATGAAGATTTAACATTGATATCTATTCTATTAAGTCGAGCATCTTGAATTGAAGCAGGCTGCATTACTTTTGCACCTAGTGATGACATCTCAAGCATTTCCTCATAGGAAATTTTATCAATTTTTTTTGCTTTTTTTATGGTATTTGGATCTGTAGAATACACTCCATCTACATCTGTATAAATAACACACTTTTCAGCTTTAAAAAATTTAGCAATCATAATTGCGCTAACATCTGAACCTCCTCTTTCCAATGTTGTTATCCTATTTTCTATATTAACTCCTTGAAAGCCAGTAATGACAGGTATTCCACCTTTGTTTAAATACTCAACTATTTTATTTTTATTGATTTTAAGTATTCTAGAAAAACTATGTTTGCTGTCTGTCAAAATCGGAACTTGCCAACTCATCCAAGATCTAGATTTGTATCCAAGATGATTTAATCTACCAGCAATCATAGCACATGCCATTTGTTCTCCAGAGGATACTAAAACGTCATATTCTGAAGAAATAAAATTTTCACTAATTTTTTTCGATTTTTTAATTAAATCATTCGTTACACCGCTCATAGCTGACGAAACAACAATAACTTTATATCTCTTTTTAAAGTAACTAATTATTATTTTAGAAACTTTTTTTATTCTATCTATCGATCCGACTGAGGTACCACCAAATTTTAGCACTACGATTTTCATTGATATTTTTCTTTAATTTAATTTAAAATAGCTTGATAAAATACATCTTGATTATATTGTCAACTAAGAATGAAAAGTAACACAATAAATAAAAAAGAAATAGAAAAATTTACAAAAATGGCAGATGAGTGGTGGAATCCTAATGGAAAATTTAAGCCATTACATAAATTTAATCCTATAAGGATTGAATATATAAGAGATAAATCAATAAAACATTTTAAAATTAAATATAAAGAAACACCTTTAAAAAATTTAGATATATTAGATATTGGTTGTGGAGGTGGACTTTTATCTGAGCCAATGGCTAAATTGGGTGCAAAAGTAACAGGAATAGACGCTTCTCATAAAAATATTGAAATTGCAAAAATACACTCAAAAAAAAATAATTTAAAAATTGATTATTATTGTGCATCTCCTGAAAATTTAAATTCAAAAAAAAAATTTGATATAATTTTAAATATGGAAATTGTTGAACATGTTAATGATGTAAACTTTTTTGTTAAAAAAAGCTCAGACTATTTAAAAAAAGATGGAATTATGTTCATTGCCACTCTTAATAAAACTTTAAAATCATATGTATTTGCCATTTTAGGAGCAGAATATTTATTAAGATGGCTCCCAATTGGGACTCATGAATGGAATAAATTTTTAGAACCTTCAAAACTTAAAAATATATGTGAAAAAAATTTATTAACACTTCAAAATATTGATGGTGTAATTTACAACCCCTTTAGCGATGTATGGAAATTAAGTGAAGATAAATCTGTAAATTACATAATGCAATTAAGAAAAACCTAATTTTCTTTATCTTCTATCCACGGTATATTTTGTATTTCTATTCCCTCATCTTTTAAATTATTGATATCTTCGTTAGAAGCTTTCCCGTAAATACCCTTTGATTTTTTTTTATTGTAATGAATTGATCTAGCTTCATAGGCAAAATTATTTCCAACATAATCAAAATTGTTTTTTATAAACTTTTGATATTCTCGCATTTTATTTTTAAATAATTTAATTTTTTTTTCATCTTTAGTAAGATATGAACTATCTTTTATTTTACTTATAACCTGAGGAGACATTAATGATTTTTCAATTTTAATTGAATTACATTGACTACAATTTAATAAATTAATTTTTTTTAATTTATCAAATTCTTTTGAAGAACTAAACCAACTATCAAAAGTAAATTTACAATCATTGCATTCGAGTTTATATTTTATCATTTATTATGAAGTAATATTTTTTTTAAAATTTTCAATACTTTAAGTTCTATAATCAGCATTTATTTCAATATATTTCTTTGTTAAATCCATAGTATAAACGGTAAATTTTTTTGATCCCATATTTAAGAAAATGTTTAGTTCAATACTGCTAGATTTCATATAATCCTTCGCTAGTTCCTCCTCATAACTTTCCATTAATTCTCCTTTTTCAATAATTTTAATATTTCCAAGACTAATAGATAATTTGCTTACATTAATTGGTACTTTAGATTTTCCTATTGCCATGATTATTCTACCCCAATTAGGATCTTCGCCGGCAAAAGCCGTTTTTACTAAAGATGAATTTGCTATCGAAAAGCCAATTTTTTTTGCATCTTTTTCATTTTTTGCTTTATTTAAGTTTATTGTTATAAATTTCGATGCTCCCTCTCCATCTGCTGTCACTCTCATCGCTAAATTTAATAAAACTTCATGAAGACTTCTTTCAAATTCCTTTATTCTTTCATCGTTAATATTTTTAACAATAACATTATTAGCTTTACCCGTTGCAAAGATTGACACCATATCATTCGTGCTTGTATCACCATCACAAGTTATAGCATTAAATGTAGTATCAATATTTCTCTTTAGTAACTTATTTAAAACTTTCGACGAAATCTTTGCATCAGTAAAAATATACCCTAATGTAGTTGCCATATTGGGGTGTATCATTCCTGAACCTTTTGCAATCCCATAAATTTTTATTGGAGTATTTCCAATCTTACATTCTCCCATTGCTAATTTTGGAACCAGATCAGTTGTCATTATTCCTAATGCTGCTTTAGTCCAAATATATTTATTTTGAGAATACTTTATTTTATCTAAAAGTTCTGGGATTGAATTTTTTATTTTATCTGTCGGGAATATCTCTCCAATTGTTCCTGTGCAGCCAAATAAAATATCTTTTGGTCTAATTTTCTGAGTATTTTCATCATCTTGTTTTTTTTTTATTGTCAATTGATCTGAAAGTTCATCAGCTATCTCTTTAATACCTTGAAAGCCTTTCTTGCCAGTAAACGCATTAGCATTTCTCGTATTTATCAAAAGTGCGCTTATTTTTTTATTATTAATAGATTTATTCCATTTTATGTTTTCAGATACAAGTGTCGACTGGGTATATACTGATGCAAAGTTTGCCCCATCTCTAAAATAAAATAAAACAAGATCATCCCTTGGAGGATTGTAAAGTTTGGCTGAAGTTGACGATATTGCTACTCCATCTATATGTTCAAGGTCCTGAAACTCCCTTAATTTAGACTTAAATAAATTTTTAAAATTTAATACCATGGTATTTAAATAAAATATTTTATACTTATATTATTAGATATATAAAATATATACCAAAAATAAAATATAATGCTCAATCCAATAAAATTTCTATCAAAATTTATTAAATCTAGTAATGAAAAACAGATAAATAAACTTCAAATTTTAGTAGACAAAATTAATAATTTAGAAAAATCAATAACTGAATTATCTGATGATAAGTTTCCAATTAAAACAAATGAGTTAAAAGCACGATTGAACAAAGGCGAGAATATTGAAGAAATATTACCAGAGGCATTTGCGCTTGTTAGAGAAGCTTCAAAGAGAACTAGAAATGAGAGACATTATGATGTCCAAATTATGGGTGGGATTATTTTGCATAGAGGCGGAATTGCAGAGATGAAAACTGGTGAAGGAAAAACTATTACAATTGCTTTAGCAGCATACTTAAATTCAATTAGTGGTAAAGGAGTTCATGTTGTGACTGTAAATGATTATCTTGCTAAAAGAGATTGTACAGATATGAGCGTGATATATAAATTTCTTGGCGTTACTGCAGGCTACATTAATAATGATCAAAATGATGAGGAAAGAAAGTATAATTATTTATGTGATATAACTTATGCAACTAACAGTGAGCTTGGTTTTGACTATCTTAGAGATAATATGAAATTTTTATCCTCTGAGCTTGTTCAAAGAGGACACGAATTTGCAATAGTTGATGAAATTGACTCATGTCTTATAGATGAGGCTAGGACTCCATTGATAATTTCAGGTGCTGTTGAAGATAAAACAAACCAATATCTAGCGGTTGATAAACTTATAAAAAGACTCGATGATAAAGATTTTGAAATTGATGAAAAAGAAAAAAATATATATTTAACAAACGATGGAATTTCTAACGTAGAAAAAGTATTTTCATCAGCTGGTATTTTAAAAAATAATAATTTTTATGATCCTGAAAATTTAACTTTAGTTCATCATGTAAATCAAGCATTGAGAGCTAATTATTTATATCAAAAAGGTAGAGATTATATAATTAAAGATGGTTTGTTAAAAATTATAGACGAACTAACTGGAAGAATATTAGAAGGAAGAAGATACGGTGATGGTTTACATCAAGCACTAGAAGCAAAAGAAAAAGTTGATGTTCAAAATGAAAATCAAACTTTAGCTTCAATTACTTATCAAAACTATTTTAAACTTTATGATAAATTATCTGGATGCACTGGTACTGCTTTAACAGAGGCAGAAGAATTTCATGAAATCTATAATTTATCTGTAACGACAGTTCCAACTAATAAAAAGATGATAAGAAAAGATTGGAATGATCAAATTTTTAGAACTGAAGATGAAAAAAATATTGCAATAATAAAAAAAATTTCAGACTGTTATAAAATTGGTCAACCCACGCTAGTTTTTACATCTAGTATTAATAAATCTGAAAAATATTCTTTGTTATTAGATCAGAAAAAAATTCCACATACTGTTTTAAATGCAAAGAACCATGAGAGAGAAGCTGAGATTATAGCTAATGCAGGAAAATTAAAATCTGTAATAATAACTACTAGTATTTCCGGAAGAGGTGTAGATATTCAACTTGGTGGTAAAAAAGATACTAAGCAAAATGAAAACATTGATAAAGAAAAAATAAAATCTTTAGGTGGACTTTTTGTTATTGGTACTGAAAGAATGGAGTCTAGAAGAGTAGATAACCAAGCAAGAGGAAGAGCTGGAAGACAGGGTGATGAAGGAAATTCTATTTTTTATGTGAGTTTAGAAGATGATTTAATGAGAATATTCGGTTCTGAATCGATGAATAAAATGTTAGAAAAATTAGGATTAAGAGATGGAGAGAGTATAGACCATCCTTGGATCAATAAAGCTCTTGAAAGAGCACAACAAAAAGTTGAGGCGAGAAATTT
>MDSV01005623.1_pt1 | contig 10610 bp, 12 predicted proteins | sample 810851 | NCBI WGS metagenome assembly MDSV01 (sample SAMN05326640, study PRJNA326480) | marine metagenome | isolation source: seawater | place: Atlantic Ocean: North East | collected 2012 | reverse complement strand
TCATATTGTAGAAAAGTTTTAAGAAGAATCAGAGCAATGCAGTAAATAGTATAATTAAACTCTTTTCCTGAAATAGAATTTGATTTTGTCATTGACTACCCTTTCATTTTTTTCTGCATTTTGCTCACATCCTTACCCATTTGCACAAAAAGCAAAATAACGTCTTTATAGATAACTGTAAAGAGCCAAGCAAGGAATGCAAAGAAAGCTCCAATTAATATTGATAAAATCCACATCCACAATTCTCCATACCAAAGAGGGGCTGCAGATATAAAAGTGAAAATCATCACTAAAACTGGGTTTACGTATTGTAGTATATTAAATATGCTATATGCAGTAGATAATCCAACAAATTTTGATTCATATTGTTTGCTAATGATTTTATCTCCTTTTTTTCTAATGATTTTATCTCCTTTATTTGATTTTAATTCTTTTTTTAATTTTTGATATTCTGTACTCATTATTTTATATCCTTTTTTTCAATTTAATCTAAATTTCTTCCCTAAATAAATTCTTCTTACTTCTTCATCATTTGCAAGTGTTTCTGCATCCCCAGACTTTAAAATTTCTCCACTATGCAACAAATATGATCTATCTGTAATAGATAATGTTTCCCTTACATTGTGATCAGTAATTAAGACTCCTATATTTTTTTCTTTTAATGAAATAATCATCTGTTGAATATCTTCTACTGCAATAGGATCTACTCCAGCAAATGGTTCATCTAAGAGTACAAAGTCAGGATTAAGAGCTAAGGTGCGACATATCTCAACGCGCCTTCTTTCTCCACCAGATAGACTGGATCCTAAGCTATTTCTCAATTTAGTGATATTAAATTGATCTAATAATTCATCAATTAAATTATTTTGATCTATATCTTTTGGTAATACGGTCTCTAAAACAATTTTAAGGTTATTTTCTACAGTTAGCTTCCCAAAAATTGATGGTTCTTGCGCTAAATATCCAATACCCATTCTTGCACGCTTGTACATTGGAAGACTAGTAATATCTGCATCATCTAACAAGATAGTACCTGATGAAGGTCTAATCATTCCTGTAATCATATAAAAAGTGGTCGTTTTTCCTGCTCCATTAGGACCAAGCAATCCAACAATCTCACCTTTCTTTAAATTGATATCAATATTATTGACAACATTTTTCTGACCATATTGCTTCTTTAAATTTGTTCCACTTAATATCTTACTCATTGCTAATAGAACCTCTTGGTTTTGTAATTTTCCAATCTGTTAAATCAATATTCGATTCAAATCCCATACCATATAATGTATCAGAATTTCCAGAAATAAAAGTTAAAGTTGCATCAGTAAAGATTTTATCAGCTTTATTATCCCATAGTAACGAGTCTGTCCAAAGCTCCTGTCCATTATCTGCTGCAACTACGACATCTCCAAATGCATCAATTCTGTTTTCTGTTTCACTAACAAATGCATAGTTCGATGTAATAAGAGATTTGTGTTGATAATTATCATCATACAAGTCAACATTGACATTATCTGTTAATTTTAATTCCAAATTGTCGTTATTACGTTCTAATAATCGTGATTTGATAAGAGCTTTAATATTTCCTTTTTCAGTTAAGGTAATTTCTACATCCGTAGAGAGTTGATTATGAATATCTTTTAGAGGTGTGTCAGCTTGATAAGATTTAGAACAACCTATCAATATAAAAAAGAATAGTAAATAGTACTTCATCGTAACTCAGAAAGTAGCTGATCTAGTAATTGGTCAAAATCTCCCCTCGATGCAATAAGCATATCAATTATTTCTCTTACTGCTCCTTTACCGCCAGGAGTTTTTGTGACATAATGTGCATAATTTGCAACATAATCAGGTGCATTAGGAACAGAAACAGCAAAACCAACTTTTTCTAAAATAGGGATATCAATAATATCATCACCCATAAAACAAATTTCATCATCTTGGAGATTATATTTTTTCTTTAATTCATCATAAGAGTCAATTTTTCTAATTACACCATTATATATATCATCAATTTGTAATTCTTCTGCTCTTGATTCTGTAGTCGCAGATTCTCTTCCAGTAATCCATGCTGTCTTAATGCCAAGATTGAGTAATCGTAGCATTACAAATCCTACACCACCTAACACATTGAAACTTTTTGATTCTTCTCCTGCAGTATCCTTAATAAGCTGTCCATCTGTAAGAATGCCATCAACATCACAAATAAGTAGTTTAATATTTGTTAAATTTTTATCCATTTTTATCTCCATGATGTAAATAAGTTTCTCTAAAAGCTAACATTGATGCTAATACAGGCTCAAGCTGATCTAAAGGCCACTGTGTACTTGCATCGCTCAAGGCTTTATCTACATTATCATGCACTTCCATGAATATACCATCACAACCTGTTGCCACAGCAGAGTAGATTTGACCAGGAATGAATTGTCTATTTCCTGAAGTAGTTTCTTCAAAATTTCCAGGAATCTGCGCACTATGTGTTGCATCATAAATTACAGGAAATCCAAATTCCTTCATAATTTGAATTGAACGCATATCAGATGTTAGACTGTCATAGCCAAAAGAATTTCCTCTTTCAGTAACTAAGATATTCTTGTTGCCAGTTGCAACAACCTTATCAATAATATTTTTTACTTTATAAGGTGAAAGGAATTGTCCTTTCTTAATATTAACTACCTTACCTGTTTTCGCGGCAGCTACTAATAAGTCGGTTTGTCGGCATAAAAATGCTGGAATTTGAAGCACATCTACAACATCAGCAACAATTGCTGCTTGCTCTGGATGATGAATATCAGTTAATACAGGTATATTAAATGTACTCTTTACTTCTTCTAGTATTTTTAACCCTTCATCTAATCCATTTCCTCTAAAAGAATCAATTGATGTTCTATTTGCTTTATCAAAAGAACTTTTAAAAATGAATGGAACGTCTAATTTTTCTGTAACCTTAAAAATTGACTCTGCCATTTTAAGAATATGATCTCTGCTCTCAATAACACAAGGCCCACCAATAAATGGAATCTTTTCATCGCCAAACATAATATTTTTACAATTCACTTTATTTTGCGCCATTTTTTTGCTCCTTTAATGATGCTTTGACAAATTCTCTAAATAATGGGTGCGCTTTATCTAATCGGCTTTTTAATTCTGGATGAAATTGACAACCTACAAACCATGGGTGATCAGCAAGTTCTACAATTTCTACTACACCTAAATTCTTATTTATACCAGAAAATATAAGTCCATTTGCTTCCATCTTTTTAACAAATTTATTATTGACTTCCCATCTATGACGATGGCGCTCTGAAATAGTTTTCTTCTTATAAATTTTTGAAGCTTTTGTCTTTGGAAATATTTCACAATTGTAAGAACCTAATCGCATCGTTCCTCCCTTAATCTTGATGGCTTTTTGAGATTCCATCAAATCAATAACTGGATTTGGAGATTTATGATCAAACTCTGTGCTATTGGCATTTTTAATACCGCAAACATGTCTTGCAAAATCAATAATAACGCACTGTAGGCCTAAACAGATTCCTAAAAATGGAATATTATTCTCTCTAGCAAACTTTGAAGTTAATATCTTGCCTTCTGCTCCCCTAGATCCAAAACCTCCTGGTATTAAAATACCATCAATACCATCAAAAGCCTTTTTAGCGCTCTTGTCATCTTTAATTTTTTCGGTATTAACCCATACAACTTCTACTTTTGTATTATTTTCTACTCCGGCATGAATAAATGACTCTGTAATACTTTTATATGCATCATGCAACTCTGTATATTTACCACACATTGCAATTTTAACGCTATGATCTGGATTTTTATATGTATTAACGAAATTTTCTAGTTTTTTGATAGATGGTTTATTTTTCAATTGAAATCTATCACATATCATTTTTGTAATATTCTGCTCTTCTAATAACAGGGGTACCTCATAAATACTTGATACATCTTTATTTTCAATGACATGGTTAGACTTAACATTGCAGAATAATGCTAACTTGTCTTTAATCTCTTGATTAATCCCATGTGATGTTCTACAAAAAATAAAATCTGGGGATAAACCAATCTCTCTTAATTTCATTACAGAATGTTGTGTTGGCTTTGTTTTGATCTCACCACTTGCAAAAATATGTGGCAATAGTGTTACATGAATAATAAGCGAATTGAAATAACCTACATCTAGAGAAAACTGCCTGATTGCTTCTAAAAATGGTAAACTTTCAATATCACCAACTGTTCCACCTACCTCGCAAATAACTACATCATATTTTTTATTATCTGCTAAGTTATTAATACGTTGTTTGATTTCATCGGTCACATGGGGAATCACTTGGACTGTTTCACCTAGATATCCTCCAGAACGTTCCTTATCTAAAACAGTACTATAAATTTGTCCCGAAGTTGCATTATTGTCTTTTGACATATTTTCATCAATAAATCGTTCATAATGTCCCAAATCTAAATCAGTTTCAGATCCGTCATCTAACACAAATACCTCACCATGCTGATAAGGATTCATTGTTCCTGGATCAACATTTAGATAAGGGTCTAATTTTAGAATATTTACTTTTAATCCCGCACTTTTAAGAAGATAGCCGATTGAAGAAGCAGAGATACCTTTCCCAAGACCGGACATTACCCCACCAAGTACAAATATAAATTTCGTTTTAGATTTCATAATATTTCAAATCTTCTTTGACATCAATACTTCTATGCTGAAAGTCACTAATTAATAGTTTAATTGCAATATTATTATCCAAGGCTCTTAATTGTTCTAGCTTCCATTTTTTTTCACTATCTGACTGTTCAAGATTAGTAAATTTTTCCAGCGTTTTTTTCCTATATGCATAGATACCAATATGGCGGAAATATTGCATATCCTTATTATCAATGGTTCTTTCAAAAGTATGTGCATTATTCTCTACATCTAAAGATACCTTTACTACATTTGGGTTATCCAAATCATCATTACTTAAATCAGTTGATGCAACAGAAGCCATCTCAACCTTAGGATCATCAAATAATGCAATAAGATTATCAATCAATTTTGCATCAATATTTGGTTCATCTCCCTGAATGTTAACTACAATATCACAATTAAACTTCCCTGCAACTTCTGCAACTCTATCTGTTCCAGATTCATGTCCTTTTGACGTTAATATTGTTTCAGAATCTTTATTCAAATAAGACAATGTTTCCATAGAATCAATAGCAATAACCAAATGGCTGAGTAATTTAGACTGTTTAGCATTATCATATACATGCTGAATAATAGATTTCCCATTCAAAGGGTAGACAATCTTTTTTGGGAATCTAGTAGAATTTAATCGACCAGGAATAACACCTAAATTCACTGGCTTTCCTTCTTAACAACCAAAGGAACTTCAATATAATCTTTAGATGATTTTGGGCTATTATCAATTACAGACTCTTTAGGCAAAGAATCTTCGAAAGTATCTTCTCGTAATGAGCTCTTCATATCATGCACATTAACTAATTCATCTACATTTTCTGTATTTATCTCATTTAATAAATCCATATAATCCAAAATATTATTCATGTCTTCAGTATGATTAGCTAATTCTTCTTTTGATAGAGAAAGTCGTGAAAGCGATGCTATTTTTTTGACTTCTTTTTGCGATACTTTTTGTTTTTTTGACATAGTAAAATTATTTAAATGAATTTATAAGATAAGTATCTATTCATCAAGGAAAAGCACGAGAAGAAACGTTCTAGAAATAAGGTTAAGATTTATGTTTTTCAGTCAAAGCAATTTCATCAACTCTTCCTTGAAAATGCCCATTATAAATATTATCAGCCATCCATTCTTTTTCAATTTCAATCTCTTCTAATAATAGATTTTTCCACCAATATCTATTTTCTGGATCCCAACGATATTTTCTCGATTTTAGTAGATTTTTTGTTTCAAAAGGACTATTTAATGCGGCAATCTTATAGGTAGGATTTCCTGCATTGACTAATAATTCTAGTGACGCCCTATCTAATCCTTCAACGTCATGTGTCACAAGATGGATTAGCGCATCTACATCAGACATAGCACGATGAGACTCATAGTAAAAACCATGCCAGATACATAAAATTTCCTGTCCTCTAGCTCCAAATCCTCGTTCTGGCCAATTAATATCATTGACAGAGCATACCCATACTTTATCCTGTGAAAGCGGCAAGTATCGATCCATAAATGCACGATCGAAACTAGCATTATGCGCTACAATAATATCAGCATTATTGATAACGCGAGATACTGATTCCCAATCGAGAGAGTGTCCTGCCACAATTTCATTAGTAATACCTGTAATTCTTGTAATTTCTGGATCAATATCTTCTTCTGGATCATTAAATGATTCATATTTATCTACAATACCTAGTAATTCTCCATTATTTTTATCAATCGAAGTCAACTTTCCAGCAAATTCTATAATCTTACATGTCTCTTTATTCAGACCTGTTGTTTCAAGATCTAAAAAACATACCTTAACAGCATTATCATTATGATAATCGTTAGGTAATTCAACAAAGCTTTCTCCGTTAAACTTATAAAGTTCAATTTTCTGATTATCGGTAATAATTTTATTCAGAAATGTCATTATTAGTCCTTTTGATAAAAGTATAAATGTGACGGCTGATTAGCATCATCTGCTTCTTCGCTCAAAGTATAATATCCAGAAATATTTGCATCCCAGCAAATTGCTTCACCTTGTGGTTCAGTAATGTATGGAAATTTGATTTCTTCATTATTGAGCGCATCATAGAAAGATTGATTATTTGTTCGAGAAAAATAAAATATATCAGTATATGATTTGATTAAGATTTCTTTACCATCATAAGAAATATCACCACCAACAATCCATTGTGAAGTAACAAAATTATCATTTGGATAAAAATCTTTAGTCATAATCAAATTTGCGGTCAAAATATTATCAGTATCTTGTGGAAATGGAAGTGAATAAATATGTACAGCTGTTTCTTCTCGCTTGGATATAATAATGATATCTTTTGTTAATGGATCAATTATTAATGTCTCAGCATCTCGATTTCCATCTTCATATTGGAAAGAAATAGATTCTATGCCATCTAATTGAATACTATTGAAATTTGAACTAGAATTTAACTGTGGTTCAATTAGGCGATAAATATGTTTTATATCATTCTCAGAAAAATTATCTCCAATATCTCCAATATATAAATAATGGAATCCTTCTTCTGGGCCAGGACCTATCGCTATATCTTCCCAATCTCGGTTCTGACTATCATTCAAAAAATATTCTCCGATATGTTTCCCTTGAGTGTCCATTGCAAAAATTCTATTTGAATCTCCTGAATCATTATGAGTCCAGATTATATTATCATTTGTAAGACTGGCAACTATTCCAGAAGCTTCTTGAATATCATCATTTTCAATTTCTCCTAAATCAATTCTTTCAGATAGCACATGATTTTGATTATCATGATTAGAGTCGCTACAACTTATAATCACAAAAGCAATAAGCATTATAAAATGACTTTTATTAGAATTTTTTATTTTTTTGAGAAAGGTCATAACTTTACTAAGTTTGTAAAAATTAAGAAAATATAAGGAATTAGAGAAATGATTAAGAAAATTTGTGTTTTTATTATTTTTATAAGTACCATTTTTGCTCAAGATAAAACTATTTGGCTTTTATCGAATCAAAAAAATATTGCAGAATTAGATGATGACATATCATCTATATTCAATTCAGAATTCCAAAAAATGGAAGAAAATTATGAAAAATTATATAATCAGTATCTATGGGATAAAGCTACCAGTAAAGGTAAAAATATAAAATTTAAAGATCCTGTTATTGTCAAAAAATTTGAACCTACATGGAAAGAGGTCCTAGATGCTTATGGTGGTTATTCTGGTGTTTCTGATGCAGGAATTACTAAAAATAATCTAAGTGAATTTGCTATTACTATGATGGTTACTTCCCTCAATTTTACAACTTATAAAACTGTTGATATTCAATTAGAAATTTCTGGAAAAGAGAAGGCAATAGAATTCTATAATATTGAAAATATAAGACGTGAATATAAGGGAATCTATTCTTTGCCTAATATGGATGCTCAGAATTTATATAATTATGGAGAAAGAGTTAAAAAAAATCAAAATGAATTGCCATATCTAACTATTACAATAGCTAATCAATATATAATTCGTGATCGTTCATATGTATATGGAAAAGAAGGATCAGATAAACTAATTAATGATGGTAACATAAGAATCGGTCTTGATAGAATTAATACTGATTTTAGTAATAAGCTAATGAGTAGTCATAGTATCATGTTACAGATTGTTGAAGATTTAATTAGTGATGAATATTATGAATCTCTAGATCATAGAGTTGCAGCAAGAGAAAAAGTTGCAAAGATAGAAAGAGAAAAAGCGATAGCAGAGATTAAAAAAGCAGATGCTAAAAGAAGAGCAGAAGCAGAAAAAGCGGAGGCTAAAAGAAGAGCAGAAGCAGAAAAAGCGGAGGCTAAAAGAAGAGCAGAAGCAGAAAAAGCGGAGGCAGAAAGATATGCAGCGCTTGAAAAAGCTAATAATGAATTTGATAAAAATATTTATAATCACACCTTATCTATGACACATTCTTTCTTTCTAAGTCCAAGCGATAAGAGAGAGAAATTGATTGATGAATATATCTATATCTTAGATAGAATATCAAATATTAAAGCTCAATCCTTGGATGACTTACTTAGCAAGAAAAAAAGTCTTTATAAATCATCACTACGAAATGACTATGAAAGATATGTTATCAATGAAAATTTCCTGCCTTCAGAAAAAGAATATGTTCGTTATCTTGAACTTAGAGCAGAATATTCTAATGGTAAAAAATTCTATGATCAATTAGAATTTGCAAGCAAAGTAACTGATGATTTAGTGATGATAATGATTAGTTATCTAAATAAACCAAAAGATGATAGAATCAATGTCATTAATGAGTACCTTTATTTCATAATGGTTCAGTCAAAGAATCAATCTCCTTCAGAAAACGAAAGATCTCATCGAGACCTTAGAGACAAATCACAACCATTCATTGATGAATGTTGTTCTGCAAAACCTTATAAATATACTAAGACGAACACAAGACACATCTTTAAACATCCAAATGCACGTAACGGATACCAAGCTAAGGTTGCAAAGAAAGATATCTGGGAAAATAGCCCCTACTTTCTTACGCATGGCTTCATGAGATTTCTTATTGCAGATGCAGAGTACTATAGAAAAGAAATAGGCAATGACAAGAGGGAAGATGCATACCGAGAATTAGCTAGAAATTTTGAAGAAATAAATCTTTCAGTACCTTTATACTTTCAACTTCAACAACAAAAGTATAATGTAGATGCTATTAAAGATACTCACAGATGGCTAAAAAAGAAATTTGATAGATATGGGGATAAAGGTGGTTCTGATAAAGGCAATGGATTGCAATATCTTTATGGGGCAATTGTTGAAATGGCAGATGTGGATCTAGAAAATATAATTAAAGAAAATAGTGATTATTATAATAATTGGTATGACTCATCAACCTTTTCAAATGAAGAATATGCAAAATTAAGATTAGTCCAGATGAACGCTTTGTATACATTTTATTTTGGAATAGATTAAAAAATGATAAAATTATTTTTTAATTAATCTTATTATGAAAATACTAGCAAAGAATATTCAAAAAATTGTTTTGATTTTCCTTTTCTGCACCTTGAATGCTCAAGCATTTTTCCCTGGTGAAAAATATGAATATGATGTTTATTATAAGTTTATTCGTATTGGACATGCCTACATGGAAACTTCAAAAGAGATTGATATTATTGAAGGTCAAGAATCATATCATGTTACATACAAATTTAGAACAACAGATGTTGGTGATCGAATTTATAAAGTTAGGGATCAACTAGAGCTATGGATTAACAAGGATACTCTACAATTAATACGACAAAAAAAGACGCTTCGAGAGAGAAAATGGAAGCATGATTCAGTAATCACTATGAAAGATAATCTTGCTATGATTCATGGCATTAAAGAAGAAAAAAAATATTACAAGGAACGTGAAGCGCCTGATTTTTTCTATAATCCATATTCTATGATTTTAATTCTAAGAAATTTTGAAATTGAAGAGGGTGATTTTATGAAATTTGTGACTTTTGAAAAGAAAGTCAAAGTTATTGATATAACCAATATTGGCTATAAAAAGATTAAAACTCCTTTAGGAAAATTTGATGCTTATACTTATAAGCCATTTTATAAAGGTAGCGCAGCATTAAAAAATAGTGGTGACTTAGAATTATCATATGCATTAGTTGGAAATGTTATTGCGCCAGTTAAGATTGCTATAAAACTTAATAAAGGATATGGTACTATTGATTTAAGGTTACAAAGCTATAGTGGAGAGATTTAAAAAAAAATTCTCATAATAGTTCAAAAATAGTCTTAATAAATTCGTTCTCCCCGTTTGTTTTTAATCAAGCAATAGAAATAAATAATGTCGGGGTGGCAGGATTTGAACCTGCGACCCCCTGCTCCCAAAGCAGGTGCGCTAACCGGACTACGCTACACCCCGAAATTT
>MDSV01236336.1_pt1 | contig 10611 bp, 11 predicted proteins | sample 810851 | NCBI WGS metagenome assembly MDSV01 (sample SAMN05326640, study PRJNA326480) | marine metagenome | isolation source: seawater | place: Atlantic Ocean: North East | collected 2012 | reverse complement strand
GACGTTCCCAAAAACAACCCTGCCCATCAGCGCACTGGCGCCTACCAGTCCTATTACCTCAACACAAATGTGAAGTTGATTTTGCTCGACAATCGATACTTCAAATCAGAATATGCACCCAAAGCATACAACGACCCATACCCCCCTGACGAGATGGGAACAATCCTCGGAGAAGAACAATGGCAATGGCTCGAAAAACTCCTCCAAAATTCAACTGCCAACATACATATTATCGCATCGGGCATACAAGTTTTATCCCCAAACCATCGCTTTGAAAAATGGCTAAACTACCCCAATGAATATCAGCGGCTTATCCAATTGTTGCAAACCTATCAAACCAAAAACCCCATTGTGCTCTCTGGTGATCGACATATGTCAGAACTCTCCCAAAAAGAGATCGAATACTGCACCCTTTATGATGCGACTGCAAGTGGAATGACTGAAGCCCTAAAAAATAACCTGTCTGAAAGCAATCCTTATCGTGTTGGACAAGCCATTGGCGTCAATAATTTTGGAATGTTCACCATCGATTGGGATAAAAGAAAACTCGATTTCTTGTTTTATGACAACAAAGGAAATCAATTGTTTTCACATGCCGTAACCTTAACTGACTAATCCAACCAAGTTACCTCTCCAGAGTCGAGCTGATAAACACCTCCAACGATTTGGATGCTTCCTGCTGCATACAGTTCGTGTAAAAGACTGCTTTTATCCATTATCCTGGCCATTGTCAGACGTACATTCTCAGCGATAGTGGTGTTGATAAATGCTACGTCTTTACTGCTCGGCGCACGTTGCATCATCGATTGTGCCTTGTTTACAGCGGGTTGAATAGACGAAAGTAGTTCAGCGATATGCCCCTGTTCTACCCCATCACAAGCAGCCTTGACTGCACCACAGCCAGAATGACCCAAAACAACAATGAGCTTGCTTCCAGCAACAGCACAAGCATACTCCATACTCCCCAAGATGTCATTGTTTTCAAAGTTTCCTGCAACACGAGCAACAAAGATGTCGCCGATGTGCTGATCGAACAGCATCTCTACAGGAACGCGCGAATCGATGCATGACAACACCACTGCCTTTGGGTGTTGCTCATCGACTGTATCGCTGCGCAATGATGCAGCATCTACAATGTGGGGCGCACCATTGATATAGCGAGCGTTGCCTGCTTGAAGTTCTTCAAAAACTTGTTGTGGGCTGCTTGCTTGTTGTTCAGCAGCCGAAAGTGCAGTCTGTCGTTTGGTGGTCATTGTGTTGGTTTGGCAGCTTATAAAAAGCCAATTGAAAAATATAAAAATAAGATACTTTATAGTAAACATTTGAGGTTCATCACAAAGTAAGAGAATTTTTGCCTTGCTTTCAAGTGTTTTTTTATTTTTTCAAACTTTGAGGGTCTAATAACCAAAGCAAGTCCACTGAAATCCCAAGAACAACAAATCGTACACTGCCTCAGTCAACATGATTTTGAGGGTGGTTAATTCCACTCTAAATCAGTCAGTTTTTGGTATATTCGTTTGGTAAACAAACTGCATGAACCACCCAAACATCGGCGAGCTTCTGGCCAAAATCCCTGGCAGCAAGACTGCAACGGATGCCAAAAGCCGTTTTTCACATATTTGGAAAACAGACGAGCCCCTACTTTGCAAAGGAGTCTGCTTTCCGCGCACAACCCAAGATGTCTCTACAATCATGCAATGGTGTCACAAGCACCAACAAGAAGTGGTGGTACATGGTGGACTCACAAACCTTGTCGGGGGCACCCAAACAAACCCAGATCAACTGGTGATGTCGCTTGAAAAAATGAACGCCATTGACCCTGTCGATACCCAAAACCGAACCATAGCTGCTCAAGCAGGTGCTGTGCTCGAAAATGTTCTCGATGCCGCCCAACGAGAACAATTGTTTTTACCCCTGAGCTTTGGCGCAAGGGGATCTGCCCAAGTTGGAGGGATCATTTCCACCAATGCTGGGGGCTTGCGTGTGTTTCGATATGGCATGACGCGAAACTGGGTGTTGGGGCTGGAAGTCGTACTCCCGGATGGCACCATCATCAAAAACCTAAAAAACCTGCGCAAAGACAACTCTGGTATTGACCTTAAACAACTGTTTATTGGGGCGGAAGGGATTCTCGGGGTTGTGACCAAAGCTGTGTTTCGACTGGTTGAACAACCAAAAACAAGATTTTCGGCCATACTCACCATGGATGACTATGCCAAAGTCCTACAGTGTTTACGCTATTTTGACCAAAGTTTAGGCGCGCGCCTCACTGGATTCGAATTGCTGTGGAACAACACCTATCAAACCATGACTACTGAGGATATACATTACCAATCTCCTTTGCAAAAAGCAGAAGCCTATGTGGTTTTTGTAGAACTGCTTGGCAAACATGCACATCGCGATGCTCAAGACCTACAAGACGCTTGTGCGCATGGGTTTGAACAAGACTGGATTGCTGATGCTTGCTTTTTTGACACTGTTGCAGCACAAGAAGAATGCTGGAAAATCAGAGAAGATGTAGCTGCCCTCGAACTGTATGCACCTCACAACCAACACTTTGATATCAGTATTCCTATTGGCGACATTGGACAAATCATAAACGATATCTTGTCAAAACTCCAACATGTTGAAGGGGTGTTGGGCGTATACCCCTTTGGGCACGTGGCCGATGGCAATATGCACCTCATCGTCGGAAAAGAAAACAATAGCCAACAACTCAACAAACAAATCAATGAGATTGTGTACCAACCTCTTGCAGCTGTGAAAGGTTCTATTTCGGCTGAACATGGTATTGGTATGGACAAAAAACCCTATTTACAACTCTCTCGCAGCCAAGACGAAATCAAATTTATGAAGGGGCTCAAACAACTCTTTGACCCAAGAAATATCCTTAATCCTGGAAGGATTGTCGATTAGGCAAAGCCCTGCTAAGACTGTTGTGGGCCCCTTTTTTTAAGGGGTTAGGGGAATTGACTTTTTTGCCTACAGATTTTTATGCAAAGGCGCTATTTGGTAAACAATTGGTGCGAAAAGGGGTGTTTTATCAAAAAAAAATTTTGTTTAATAACAAAAAAAGATTGTATAGTATAAAAACCCCTATATTTGAGACGATGCGGTTTCCCATCTACCAAATAAATGCATTTAGCAAACAATCATTCGGCGGAAATCCGGCCTGTGTGGTTCCCCTCACTGCATGGTTACCCGACGAAGAAATGCTTGCCATTGCCAAGGAAAATGGAGTAGCAGAAACTGCCTTTTATATTGAAGCAAGCCGAAAGATTCAATTGCGTTGGTTTACCCCAGAAATCGAAATGGATTTGTGTGGTCATGCCACCCTGGCAGCAGCCCATTGCATGGTAACGCATCGTAAATACACGACTCGTCCTGTTCACTTTATCACCAAAAGTGGGGTGATATTGGTAAATGTCAACGATGATAAATATCAGCTCAATATGCCCTCGCGCCCTGGTGCTGAGGCTACTTTGCCCAAAAACATTGAAGATGCCCTGTCGATTAAACCCAAAGAAGTGTACAAAGCTCGGGACTATCTATTGGTATACGAATCCCAAGCCGATATCGAAGCCCTGCAAATCGATCTCGATTTGTTTAATCAAATCAACATTAGCCCTGGTGGGGTCATTGTCACTGCGCCAGGCGATACCCACGATTTTGTATCACGTTATTTTCCCCCACAAGCCAGTATCCTCGAAGACCCTGTAACAGGCTCTGCCCATTGTACGCTTGTGCCCTACTGGGCCAAACGCCTGCAAAAAAGCAGTTTTCATGCCTATCAATGCTCGCAGCGTGGTGGCGAACTTTGGTGTGAAGACAATGGCGATCGCGTGCTGGTCAGTGGTTATGCATTTACCTATTTTGCAGGCTGGGTTGCACCAGGCGTATAAAGTGTGAAAAAGTCCATCGCTCGTTTTTGGCAGTAGTTTCTCAACAACCATACGTTGAAGCTCCCTTGTCCCCCTAGCTTTTATTTTTGCGACAATCGCCAAAATGCCGACGCTTGTGCAACACTGGTCGTGAAAGACATCAAACAAGCCACAGCACCATCGTTGTGGTGATTTGACACCCACAAGGAAAATCGTCTAGAAGTCAGTGATTATCATATCATTACCCAGTGGGATGGAACGCCCGATGCAGTGATCCCCTTTGGCCAAGTCGATGCTGACTTTGCCCGTGCCGAGGGATAAGGTGATCGGTCGTTGGTGCATTGGCAAGAGGTTCATCGCGCCTACTATGCGCGAGAAATGGGCTGTGAAGCAGGCGATATCACTGACGATTTTGCTGTGGTTTGCCATCATTTTCAAACTGTTTTTTGTGCATAGAGTTGATTGTTTTCTTTTTATATTTGTAGCTTAAAATGATGTACTATGTATCCAGCTGAATTGGTCCAACCCATGAGAGAAGAACTCACTTCCATTGGATTTGATGAACTCGCCGATGCCTCGGCTGTTTCGTCTGCCCTTGGCAAAAGTGGTACGACTTTGGTCGTTGTCAATTCGGTTTGTGGTTGTGCTGCTGCCAATGCTCGTCCGGGTGTGCGCTTGTCGCTTGCCAACGACAAACATCCCGATCAACTCACCACTGTTTTTGCAGGGGTTGATCGTGAAGCAACAGATGCTGCTCGTGCAGAAATGGTGCCTTTTCCACCCTCTTCCCCCAGCATTGCCTTGTTTAAAGATGGTGACTTGGTACATATGCTCGAACGTCATCACATTGAGGGACGCCCCGCCGAACTCATTGCCGAAAACCTCATAGAGGCCTACAATACTCACTGCTAAACCCCCATGCGCAAAGCGCTCGCATATCCCCTAACAGTCGTGTACTACCTGGCTTTTCTCACAACCTTGCTTGTGTTTCATGCCATACAATGGGTTTGTTATTACGCCTTTGGCTATCAAGCACACAAATGGAGTGTGGATCTGCTCAACGCAACCCTCATCGGATGTTTGGGACTCATCGGTACAAGCATCCGCTTTTCCAACCCACACAAACTGCGCAACGATAAGCCACATATCATCGTGTGCAACCACCAAAGCCTCTATGATATCCCCCCACTGATTTGGTATTTGAGAAAGATACATCCCAAGTTTATCAGTAAAAAAGAACTGGGGCGTGGCATCCCCTCAGTTTCCTTTAATCTTCGTCATGGTGGATCGCTGCTAATCGATCGAAACAAACCCAACGATGCACTTGTTGCCATTGAAGATTATGCCACTTTGCTCAGCGATACCAATCGCAGTACAGTGATCTTCCCTGAAGGAACGCGCGCCAGAACCGGCACCCCCAAACGCTTTCGCTTGGGCGGCCTGATTACCCTAATCGAAAATATGCCAAATGCATGGGTGCTACCAGTAACCATCAACCACTCGTGGAAGTTGATGAAATGGGGGAATTTTCCAATGATGCCAGGAGTGTGTGTGCGCTTTACTGTGCATGAGCCTATCCCTGTACAATCAGAAAAAGCAAGTGATTTGGCTGCTCGTGTGGAGCAAATCATCGTGGGGAATATGGAGGACTAAAACTTGGGTTTTCTTTTCTGTAAAAATGCCTGGATGCCTTGCACAAAATTGTCAGTTCCAAAACAAGCCCCAAAGGCTTCTTTTTCAGCAGCATAACCTTCGGTTTGGGGGTCAAACCCAGCACAAACAGCTGCCAGAAGTTGTTGTTGTGCCTGAGGTGCGTTTTTGACAATGGCAGCCGCCAATTCTTGCACCTTGGATTTGAGCGCAGCAGGAGGGCAAATCATGTTGGCAAGGCCAATTTCATAGGCGCGTTGGGCGTCGATCATATCCCCTGTGAGAAGGAGCTCCATCGCGCGACCTCGCCCCACAAGCTGTGGTAGGCGTTGGGTGCCTCCATACCCAGGGATCAAACCCAAACTCGTTTCGGGCATCCCCACCTTGGCAGTATTGGCAAACACACGCAAATGACAAGCCATGGCAAGTTCCAAACCACCCCCCAAAGCATAGCCATTGACTGCTGCAATCACTGGTTTGTTGTAATGCTCGATATAATCAAAGACTTTCTGATTTCCCTGCTGTGCAAGCGCAGCACCAGCTGTGGATGTGAGGTCGGCTAGCTCGCGAATGTCGGCACCCGCCACAAAGGCAGTATCGCCAGCACCTGTGAGCACCACCACTCGAACCTTGTTGTCCTCCTCCAAAGACACCAAGGCATGATGCAAATCGGTAAGGGTTTCGCTATTGAGAGCGTTGAGCTTTTTGGGTCGATTGATCGTGACCCAAGCCAGTTTTTTTTGAATTTTGATTGTAAGTGTTTTCAGCTTCATGTTTCTGCATTTACTAGGGGCAACCACACGCGAAAAACAGTGCCATTGGCTGCGTTTGATTCGAACTCAATATGACCTTCATAGGTCTCAACAATGTTTTTGACCATGGGTAGTCCGAGTCCCATCCCACTGCTTTTGGTGGTGAACTTGGGTTCAAAAATTTTGTCTAGGTTTTCTGTTGCGATACCAGCTCCGTTGTCGATTACTCGAATGAACACTTTGTTGTCGATGCCCTCAACCTGCACTAGGATCGATGGGTTTGGTGTTTCGGCACATGCCTGAATGGCGTTTTTGACTAGGTTGGTCAATATCCGAATCAGCTGTGTTCTATCGAGGCGAGCGAGTAAGGGTTGATTTGGCGTTTCCAACACCACATATTTTTCTGTAAAAATATCCATCGCCAGCTGAGCGATTTTAACCACATCCAGCAACTCGGACTCCTGTGCTGGCATTTCAGCAAAATTGGAAAAAGCTGAGGCAATGGTACTCAGGGTGTCGATTTGATGAATCAAGGTAGAAGAAAACTCTTCGATTTTTTTTGCAGATGCCTTGTCGTTGGGGTCAAACTGCTGCTCAAAGCTTTGCACACTGAGACGCATAGGTGTTAAGGGGTTTTTGATTTCATGCGCCACTTGTTTGGCCATCTCTCGCCAAGCTTGTTCGCGTTCGCTTTTGGCGAGCTGTACTGCGCTTTCTGCCAGTTGGTCAACCATGTCGTTGTAGGCATTGATCAGTTTGGAAAGCTCCTTACCAGGGGGGTTTAAATCGATCTTTTGGTTGGATTTGTCCAAGGCCGTTTGGGTGATTTTATCGCTGATTTCTTCCAGTGATTTGGTGATAAAGCGCGACACCACATAGGCGAGTATAATCGCGACACCAAGGATGAATAGATATACTTGCAGCAGGCGAGAGAGGAAGTTTTGTAACTCCATCGCACTGAGCGAGTCATCGTCTACATAGGACAAGTTGAGGATGCCAATTGCCTCGCCTGTGCCGTTTTTGATAAAGGAATAAGCCGATCGATTTTGCTCATCGGCAGAAATTTCGACAAAGTTTTTTGCGGGATTTTGATGCAGCAACGCAAGGGTTCCACTATTTATGATGACATCTTCGTCATTGGTTGGGAGTTGGGTGTTGGTGATGAGTTTTCCATCGGTGTTGAAAATTTTAAAATTTACGTTTTGTTCATCTGCAATTTGAAACACGACTTCTCCAAAAATGGAATCCAAAAACTGTTCGCTGTTTGGAAAAGGAGACTGGCTGAGGATATACTCAATTCTGGTTTGCAACTGTGCTTCTTTTCGTTCGAGACGCAACTCGTGGTATTGATTGGACTGCTCTCGATATTGGTAGATCGTAACAAGTGCAATGAGGAAAGAGGCGATGACCACCAAAGAGATCAGTGCTGTAAAAATTCGTGCGCGTAAAGACAGTTTTGGTCGCATATCAGTTTTGGTTGCGCATCCGTTTGTAGAGTCGGATGCCGAGCATCAAAACAATTCCCAAACCGATGAGTCCAACAAGTCCATAAACCCAGTCAAAACTGGTTTTGAGGATCGCCAAAAAAACAATGGCAAAAAGCAATAGCGTTGCCCCTTCATTCCACAATCGCATAAAGTTGGAAGAGTATCGAACATTATCGTTCTGCAAAGCGCGATACATCTGGTGTGTGATAAGGTGATAAACCACCAATAACCCCACAAATCCGAGCTTGATCAACATCCATTGCAAGAGGAGTAAGCCAGGATTGAGAATCAATAGCCAAATGGCAAAACCAGTGGCGAGTATGGCCGAGGGCCAACAGATGATGGTCCATAAACGCTTGGCCATCAATTTGAGTTGCGGTACCAATACTGCTGCCTCATTGCTGTCTTTTTGGGTGGCTTCGATATGATAAATAAATAAACGTGGGATGTAAAACAGCCCTGCAAACCACGTGATGACAAAAATCAAATGAAAGGCTTTGATATAGTTGTACTCCATCCTTCTGAATTGAATTTAAAAGTAAGGATAAATCTGCAATCAGGATGCCATCGCCCATTCATCGATCCAGCGGCTGAGTACTTTCACCCATTCGTCCCGGTCGTTGATGCAGGGGACAACGTGGAGATTGTTTCCACCATTGTCTTCAAAATCTTCAACCGCCTCCATGCCGATTTCCTCCAAAGTCTCCAAACAATCGGAGACAAAAGCAGGGGTGACAACTGCCATGTCTTTCACGCCGTTTTTGGCAAAAGATTCAATGGTTTTGTCGGTGTATGGGTCCAACCACTTGTCGCCTGCCAATCGCGATTGGAAAGAAGTGGAATAACTGCCAGGCTTCAATTCCAAATACTCGGCAACCAAACGTGTGGTCTCATAACACTGGTGTCGGTAGCAGTACTCATGCGCCACAGAAGGGGTTTTGCAACAAGACTGATCGGGCTTGCAATGCGATTTGGTGATGTCGGTTTTGCGTAAATGACGTTCAGGAATCCCATGATAAGAGAACAAAATGTGCTCCCAGTTTTTTTCTTGTAAAAATTCTTGAATTGACTGTGACAACACACGAACATAATCTGGGTGTTTGTAAAAAGCAGGCAGGTGTGTAAACACCATATCAGGATAGTCTTTGGCTCGAATTTGCTCTGCCAAAACAATGATGGTTTCGGTGGTTGCCATCGCATGCTGAGGGTATAATGGTACGAGTAAAACCTCATCGACGCCTTGGTCGTGAAGAGCTGCCAAACCAGTGGCAATGCTTGGTTTTCCATAGCGCATGGCAAGTGCAATGGGTACCGCTGTTTTGTCTTGGACTTTGGCTTGCAAACGTTCGGACAGCACAATTAGGGGTGAGCCTTCATCCCACCATATCTTTTTGTAGGCTTTGGCCGATCGCTTTGGGCGCGTGTTGAGAATAATCCCTTTGACCAAAAATGTACGCAACCATTTTGGCACATCAATGACACGTTCGTCCATCAAAAATTCCTCTAAATATGGCTTCACATCTTTGGGCTCGGGACTGTCGGGCGAACCCAAATTGACGAGTAGTACTCCTTTCATCGCTTTTTTTTACGAAGATAATGACATAATATATTTTTTGGGCGTTGTGCCATATTTCTTTTTAAAAGCCGCGATAAAATGACTCGCCGTGCTATAGCCCAATTTCAAACCCACTTCATTGACGTTTTGATCCCCATTGCTGAGCATCTGTCGTGCGGTTTCCATTTTATAATCGAGTAAAAACTGAAATACAGGTGCCCCATACAATTGCTTGAAACCATCTTTTAAACGCTTGAGGCTCAAGCCCACTTCGGCAGCCAGTGCTGCCAAACTCGGTGGTTCTGCCATGCGCTCCACAACAATCTGTTTGGCTTGGTGGATTTTGCGTACATTTTCTTCATCTGCCAAAAATGGACATTGGGCGACGTCGGATTGCTTCTCTGGATTGAAATACAAACTAAACAATTCATACACCTTGGCCTTGAGATACAAACGACCCATCAATGCATCGGGCTGGTGCTGGAACATCTGACTCAAAATCACAGCCATGGCAGGGGTAATGATCTGGTCTTGATAGTATTTTTTGTTGCGATTGTCGCCTGTGAGAAATGATATGGTTTCGGCCTCGTGTGAAAAAAGAGCATGAAATTTTTGAATGGAAATCAAAATGGTGATCATCTTCGTTTTGGGTGCTAGGCGCGCTTGCATCGGCAGTGATCGCTGAGGGTTGTACAACAATAATACATGTTCGTCCTGAAGCGGCAAAGTGTAGGTGCCATTGTTGAAGAAAAAACTCGCACCACCCTTAAAACAAAAATGAAATTGAATACAGTTGACGTCCACCTCACGACTGATGGCGTGTTCGGACGAGGTGTTGTTGTCGAAATGCAACACCTGAAAGCCCTTTTCAATGCGACTGAGCTGTTCTACTCCCATAGCGTTATTTTTTTTCTTTTGTTTTGAACACAAAAATAGCTTATTTATATTGAATCTAAGATATAAGCGATATTTAAACCCCAAAGCGTTATTAAAAGTCCTTTGAGCGTTATTTTTTTATTCTTCTTGAAAATAGTTTTGTCTCAACAATTAAACCAATCTTCGTTGACAAACGGACTATCGTTATCGTGTGTCGGAGTGAGCTACAAAAAAGCAGATGTTGCCTCTCGTGGACAATTTAGCCTTTCCCTCCGTGCGCAAAAAAAGCTACTGGAAGCCGCCCAAGCGAAGCAAATTCAATCCATTACTGTACATTCGACTTGCAACCGAACTGAAATCTATGCCCATGGCGCCGAAACCAAAGAATTGGTGGAACTGCTTTGTGAGTT
>MDSV01072433.1_pt1 | contig 10611 bp, 12 predicted proteins | sample 810851 | NCBI WGS metagenome assembly MDSV01 (sample SAMN05326640, study PRJNA326480) | marine metagenome | isolation source: seawater | place: Atlantic Ocean: North East | collected 2012 | reverse complement strand
TTTACACCATTAATTAACATAGGAGGATATAATGGAATTAGAAGCAGCAAAAATGATCGGAGCAGGTTTAGCGGCTATTGCTTTAGCTGGTGCCGGTGTGGGTATAGGAATAATTTTTGGAAACTACTTGTCGGGAGCAATGAGGAATCCTTCTGCTGCCCAAAAGCAATTTCCTAATTTACTTTTAGGTTTTGCACTTGCAGAGGCTACAGGATTATTTGGATTGGTAGTTGCGTTAATCATTCTTTTCGCATTCTAAACTTGATGATTAGAAAAATATATTTTCAGTCAATATTTTTTAGCTTTCTATTTTTTAAAGAAGTTTTTGCAGCTGAAAGTGGAGGTATGCCTCAATTAAATCCAGAATTTTGGATATCACAAATCTTTTGGTTAATACTTACTTTTGGAACTTTATATATAACATTATCTAAATTAGTGCTTCCTAAGATAAGTGATAACTTAGAGTCTAGAAAATCTAAAATATTAGAAAATATTGAGGCTGCAGACAAACAAAGAGAAGATTGTGAAGCGAAGTACAGAGAGTATGAGGAAATTATTTCTAAAAGTAAGCTAAAGGCAAAAACTATATTCAGTCAGTCTAGAGAAAAAGCAATAAAGGATATTAATACTAAAAGAGACATGCTTGATAAACAAATCGATGAGGAAATTAGTAAAGTAGAGGAAGAAATTAAAATTTTGCATAAGAATGCACCTGATAAAATTAGTAGGATAGCAGTCGAAACTTCGTCTGAGTTAATACATAAATTTTTAGGTACTGAAGTGAATAATAGCAGTATATCAGCTATTGTTGATGACTTATCAAAAAAAAATGGAAATAAGTATTATGGTTATTGATGCAACATTTTGGGTAGCTGTATCATTTATAATTTTTTTTGGAGTTTTAGTATATTTAAAAATTCCCAAAAAAATTAGTCAGCTACTAGATAAGATGATCTCAGATATCAAAAATGAAATCGAGGAAAGTGAAAAATTAAGAACCGAAGCAAAAACTTTAGTTGATAATGCTCAAAATAAACTAGATACTGCTCAATCTGTAAGTAATGAAATATTAGAGGAAGCACAGAAAGATGCAGATAAATTAATAATTGAATTAAATGATAAATTTCATAAATCATCAGAAATTAAAAAAAACTTAGCAGAAAATAAAATTAGACAAATGAAAGAAGCGGCTATCAAGGAAATTAAGGATGCGTCCATAAAAATTGCTGTGGACTCAGTAAAGAAAATAATTACTACTTCAGTCGATAAATCTAAGCTTGATACTGTATTTCAAAAAAACTTAAAAGAAACTAAAGAAGAGTTAAAAAAAATTAACTCATAATAGTCTTACAATTTTTCTAAAAAGTTATAGATTGTAAAAATGAAATCTGTTGTAATAGGTTCTGGTTTTGGAGGAATAGCTTCTGCTCTTCGATTAAAAGCTAAAGGTCATAAAGTAACTATTATTGAAAAACATTCAGATCTTGGAGGTAGAGCAAGAGTGTTCGAGAAAAATGGATTTACTTATGATGGTGGCCCAACTGTAATAACAGCACCTTATTTAATCAATGAATTATTTGAATTATTTAATAAGGACCCTAAAGATTATATTAAATTAGCTCCACTTAAAATTTGGTATCAATTTATTTTTGAAGATGGATCCAAATTTAATTATTCAGGTAACGAAATAGAAATGAAAAATCAGATTGAGAAAATAAATAAAGAAGATGTGGTGGGTTATGAAAAATTAGTCAACTTTACTAAAAAGATATTCGACAAAGGTTTTTTGGAGTTAGCAGATGTTCCCTTTGACAAGCCTTTTGTTATGATACAACAATTGCCAGCCTTGTTAAAACTTAAAAGCTATAAATCTGTTTATGCGTTAGTTTCGTCTTATATAAAAGATGAAAAATTGAGAAGAATGCTTAGTATGCATCCTCTTCTTGTAGGAGGAAATCCCTTCACAACAACTTCAATATATGGACTAATTTTATACTTAGAAAAAAAATGGGGAATACATTATTCAATGGGTGGAACAGGAAATATTATAAGAGGTTTTGAGAAATTGATGAATGAAGTTGGTATAAAAATAATTAATGGCCATGAAGTAATTAAAATTAATACTAATAAAAATGAAATAACAGGTATTAAATTAGATAATGAAACTATTATTGAGGCTAATAATGTTATTTGTAATGCAGATCCACCAGCAGTATATGAAAAAATGTTAGATGAAAAAGTAAATAATTCACTATTATTTAAATGGAAAAAAAAAAGGATGGAATATTCAATGGGTTTATTTGTTTATTATTTTGGAACCAAAAAAAAATATGAAAATATTGAACATCATACAATAAAATTTGGTAACAAATATAAAGAACATCTTGATGATATATTTGATAAGAAAAAATTAAATGATGATATAAGCTATTATCTTCATAGGCCTTCAGCTACCGACGCATCTATGGCGCCAGAAGGACAAGATTGTTTCTATGTTTTAGTGCCGGTACCAAACAACCAATCTAATATTGATTGGTCCATTGAAGGAGAAAATATCAAGAATTTAGTAATTAAAAAAATGGAAAATGATTTAATGCCAAAACTTCGAGAAAATATTGTTGAAGATTTTTATTTAACACCCGATTACTTTGAAAAAGATCTTAATACTAAATATGGATCTGGTTTTTCAATTCAACCAAAATTTTCTCAATCAGCATATTTTAGATTTCATAATAAATCAGAAGTTTATGATGGGCTTTTTTTTGTTGGCGCAGGTACACATCCAGGAGCTGGGGTGCCAGGCGTTCTCTCGTCTGCAAAAGTTTTAGATAAAATCCTATAATGTCTGACAAAAATTTTTTATCAGTTTACGCAAAGTCATTTAATTGGGCTGGTTTTTTTTTACCCAAAAAAACATATAAAAAATGTTCAGCTTTATATGATTTTTGTAGAATTGCAGATAATATAGCAGATGACGATAATGTAGTCGAAATAAAACAAAAAGAATTTGAGAAATTTGAAAATAATTTTAAAAAAAAAAATTTTGATGAACCTATAATTAAAGAGATGTGGAACCTTGTAGATGAATTTAATATTTCTTTAAATATCATTAATGATTTATTTGATGGTATTAAATCAGATATAAAACAACAAGTTAAATTAAATTCAAAAAAAGAGTTATTGGTTTATTCTTACAGAGTTGCTGGGACAGTTGGATTAATGATGGCAAAAATATTAAATGTTAGTAAAAAAAGCTCACTTAAGTCAGCAATTGATCTTGGAATTGCTATGCAACTCACCAATATATCTAGAGATGTAATTGAAGACTCTAAGAATAACAGATCATATATAAATGAATGTTTTGAAGAAATATCTTCAACAATTAAATTAGCTGATAATTTTTATGCTAACTCGTTTTTTTCAATTAAAGATATTCCTATTAGTTTTCGATTTAGTATTCTTGTGGCTAGGAGAGTATACAGAAAAATAGGTTATAAAATTTTAGATAAAAAGAATATTAAAAATTATAGAGATTCGGGAAAAATATATGTTTCAAATATTGAAAAAGTCTTAGAAACATTCTTTTCAATATTTGACTTTATTAAATTATCTTTAGTTAATAAAAAAATTGATACTATTGTTCATGATCACAATTTGATTTATGAGGAAATAAATTTAGATGAAAGAATTTGACTACGTAATAATTGGAGGAGGTTGCGCAGGTTTATCTCTTGCTTACGAATTAGAGATTAATAATAAATTAAAAAGTAAAACTTTAGCAATTATTGAGAGAAGAGAAGAATATAAAAGAGATAAGACTTGGTCTTTTTGGAGAGTATTCCCTCATAATTTTGATGATTGTGTTAAAAAAAATTGGGAAAATTTTTCTATTAATATACCTAACAAAAGTAATCACCTTAATTGTAAAAAATATCCTTATCAAAGTATTGATAGCGGTTTATTTTACGAAAAGATTAATAATAAGATTAAGTTAAATAAAAATATTTTTTTTTTTAAAGACTTAAAAGAAATAAATTTAGATAATACTTTTATCTTTAATAGTATCCCTTCGATTAAAAAAAGTCATGAAAATTTTTGGCAACATTTTTGTGGTGTAGAAATTGAAACGCAAAATAAAATTTTTGATGAAGAAATATTTAACCTTATGGACTTTGAATGTGATCAAAGAGATAGTGTACATTTTTTTTACACTCTTCCCTATTCTAAAAATAAAGCTTTAATTGAAACAACTTGGTTATCTAAGATGAATGACGACACTCAAAAAGATTATGATTTTCAGTTGAAAGATTATATTGAGTGCAAATTAAAGATCAAAGATTATAAAATAACTTACAGAGAAGAAGGAGCTATACCTTTGTTTTATCCATTTTTTAAAAAAGAAAAAAATAAAATTAATATTGGGACAGCTGGGGGAATGACGAGATTAAGTACAGGATATACATTTATCAATATTCAAGAGCACTGCAAATATATTAGAGAAAATATTGAAAGTATCTCTAAAATAGATAAATACGAAATTAGTAAAAAATATCAATACTTAGATGAAGTATTTTTAAGAGTACTTAAAAAACACCCAAAAATAATGCCAGATATTTTTTATAAAATGTTTAAGGCGTCTCCAAAGACTGTTATAAAATTTTTGTCTAATAAAAGTAATATTTTTGAGGATTTATCAATTATTTTAAAAATGCCAAAGTGGATTTTTATAAAAGCTTTATTTTATTGATTAAATAATATGAAAAAAAAAATTAAAAAAATAAATTTTATTCATTCTTTTATTTTTTTTTTATTTTGCAATTTTTTATTATTTATAATTCTTCAATTTAATAATTTGGCAATAACCCCACTAGTATGTTTAATATTAATTTTAATTATAGGTGTATCCCATGGCTCACTTGATCATATTAAAGGACAAAGGCTTTTAAAATTATTTGAATTAGATAATATTATTATTTTTTACTTAACTTATATTTTATTAGTTATGACTGTTATAATTCTTTGGATACTATTTCCTACAATTTCTCTTGTAATTTTTTTAGTAATTGCTTCATTCCATTTTGGAAAGGAAGATGTTGAATTTTTAATAAGTAAAAATTCATATTTTTATCAATTCTTATATTTTTTAAAAGGATCTTTAATAATATTAGCACCTATATATTTTCATTTTGAGCAAACAGTTATAATTTTTAAATTATTACTTGTTGAAAATGAGTCTTTTTATTCAAATTTAAGCTATATAGAGACAAATAAAATATTACAAATTGGTATCCTTTTAAGTACGTTATCTAGTATTTTTTTATTTATAAAAGATTTTGATTTAAAAAAATTTACTATATTTTTTGATTATTTTTCAATTGTAATAATTAATTATTATCTCTCTCCTTTACTAGCATTTACAATTTATTTTTGCTTTTTACATTCAATCAGGCACAGCATTTCACTAGTATTTGAAATAGATAAAAATGATACTAAAAGGGGAATAACAATTTTTATTAAAAAGGCTCTACCTTTAACAATTTTGACAGCTCTTTTTTGTGTAATAAGCATTTTTTTGTTAAGTAACAATTACAATTTAGATAGCTCAATTTTAAAAGTAGTGTTTATAGGTTTGGCGTCATTAACCTTTCCGCATATATTGCTTGAATATTTTTTAGAAAAAAATGAAAGATAAAGAATTAAAAATATTATTGTCTGCACCCAGGGGTTTTTGTGCTGGAGTAGAAAGGGCAATTGAAATTGTTGAAAAATCATTAGATAAATATGGCTCACCAGTTTATGTTCGACATGAAATTGTTCACAACAAATTTGTTGTGGATGATTTAAAAAAAAAAGGAGCTGTATTTGTAGAGGAATTGGAAGAAATAAAAGATAAATCTCGACCAGTTATTTTTTCTGCTCACGGTGTTCCAAAAAAAATACCAGAAGATGCTAAAAACTATAATATGACTTATATTGATGCTACTTGTCCTTTAGTTTCTAAAGTACATAGAGAAGCCGAGAATCTTCATAAATCTGGATATCAATTAATTCTAATTGGTCATCAAAATCACCCAGAAGTTATTGGAACTATGGGGCAATTACCTGCTGGATCTATAGATCTTGTTCAAAACGAAAATGATGCGAGAAATTATGAGTGTAAAAATGGCAAAAAAATTGCCTTTGTAACCCAAACAACTTTATCAGTTGATGATACTAAAGAAATAATCCAAAAATTAAAGGAAAAATTTCCTAATATTAAAGAACCAATGAAAGAAGATATATGTTACGCTACAACTAATAGACAAATGGCAGTCAAAAATATTGCAAAAAATTGTGATATGTTTTTTGTGATCGGTAGTAGAAATTCTTCTAATTCTGTAAGGCTTGTAGAGGTAGCAAAAAAATCAGGATGTGCTAAAACTTTTTTAATTCATTCACAAAGTAAAATTCCATTTAATGAAATTGAAAAATCAAATGTTATTGGAATTTCTTCAGGAGCATCAGCACCTGAAATTTTAGTTAAAAATTTTATTAATGATTTAAAAAATAAATTTACTATCAGCATAGATGAGGTTGAGATTATAAAAGAAAATGTGGTATTTAAAATCCCTAAAAAATTAAATTAGATGGCTGTTTATACAAAAATAAGTAATCATAATATATCTTCTATAAATCAAAAATTTAATATTGAAAAATTTACCAGTTTTCAAGGAATTAAAAAAGGAATTGAAAATACGAATTATTTATTAAAAACAAAAAATAAAAAAAAATTTATATTAACAATTTTTGAAAAAAGGGTAGTAAATAATGAATTACCTTTTTTTATGGAGCTAATGGAAGTTTTAAATAATTTCAAAATAAACTGTCCAAAGCCAATAAGAAATAAAAAAGGAGATTACTTATTTAATTTAAAGAATAAAAAAGCTTGTATAGTTACTTTCTTAGACGGAAAAGACAAAAAAAAACTTAATAATAAAAATTGCTACGATATTGGAAAAATTATTGCACGTATGCATTTAATCACAAAAAATGTTAAAATGTCCAGAAAAAATTCTATGGGAATAAACAATTTAATTCCCTTATTAGAGTCAATCAAGTTAAAATCAAAAAAATTTGATAACCTAGAAAAGTTTTTAAAAAATAACCTCAAAGATATTAGAAAAAATTGGCCTAAAATCTTACCCAAAGGAATTATACATGGTGATTTATTTATAGATAATATTTTCTTTAAAAAAAATAAATTATCTGGAATTTTTGACTTTTATTTTGCAGCAAATGATTATTTTATGTATGAAATTGCAATATGTATCAATGCATTATGTTTTGATAAAAAGGGTACTAAATTTTACATCAATAAAAAAAAAGTGAAAAACTTAATTAAAGGATACGAAATTATTAAAAGAATTAGTCAAAAAGAGAAAAAATCTTTAAATGTTTTATGTAGAGGTGCTGCGTTAAGATATCTCCTTACAAGACTTTATGACTATTCAAACACCCCAAAAACAGCTTTGATTAAAATAAAAGATCCCAATGAGTATTACCAAAAGTTAATAATACATAATAATCTAAAATTTTATAAAGATTACCTTTCTTAATGATAAAAATTTATACTGATGGATCTTGTATAGGAAATCCAGGAAATGGTGGTTGGGGTGCAATAATTATAGTTGATGGAAAGAAAAATAAGATCAGAGGAAATAAAAAAAATACAACTAATAACCAAATGGAGTTACTTGCACCAATTAAAGCTTTAAAAAAGATTCCAAAAGGTAGTAAAGTTCAGATTTTTACTGACTCGAAATATGTAAAGTCTGGAATTACTGAATGGATACATAATTGGAAAAAAAATGGATGGAAAACTAAAAATAAACAACCGGTTAAAAATAAGGAACTTTGGACAGAATTAGATCTTTTATCTAATGAATTTGAAATCATATGGATCTGGGTAAAAGCTCATTCTTCAAATGAATTAAATAATGAAGTAGATTTAATTGCAAGAGAGGCTGCAAATTCTTAAGTATGATCTTTGTTAGATAAAACCCTCTCTATAATTTGCTTTTAATAAAGTTTTTAACTTCCTCAGTGTTGTTTTTTAATACCTTAAAGCTCTCTTCTCTATCGAGTACGTATTCAAGTGCTTCTGGTAATTTTTCATGCTTGTTTATTGAAATATTGGTAGCATCAGGAAATTTACAGGCATGTGCAGTTGACAAAACAATACAATTATTCAAAGATAATTTATTAGCAGCTCCTACTCCAACAGCTGTATGTGGGTCTAAAATTACTTTATTTTGCTCATAAATTTTTTTTATGATACCTAAAGTTTCTTGTTCGTTACAACTTTCTGATAAAAAGTCCTTTTGAATAATATCTAAATTACTTCTTTCAATTAGGTAAGAATTTTGATTAATCTTTTTCATTATATCTGCAGTCTTTAATGTATCTAGGTCATTGATGTAATAAATAAGTCTTTCAAAGTTACTTGCTAATTGAATATCCATACTAGGTGATAAAGTTTCTTTAACTTCTCTTGAAATATAATCGCCTGTTGAAATTGCTCTATGCAAGATATCATTTTCGTTTGTTGCAACTATTAATTTATCTATTGGCAAGCCCATTTGTTTTGCAATATAACCAGCAAATACATCTCCAAAATTTCCAGTTGGTACTGAAAATGAAATAGCTTTGTCTGTATTAAGTTTAAAGTAAGTATAAAAATAATACACTGATTGAGCTATAATCCTTGCCCAATTAATTGAATTAACACCTGACATATTTATAGATTTAGAAAATTTTAGGTCAAAAAACATACTTTTAACTATCTTCTGGCAATCATCAAAGTTTCCTTCTATTGCAATATTAAATACATTTTTATCATTAACTGTGGTCATCAATTTTCTTTGTACAGATGAAATTCTATTATTTGGATGTAGAACAAAAATATTTAAATTAGATTTTCCTTTAATCGCGTCTATCGCTGCAGCACCTGTATCCCCAGAAGTTGCAACAACTATATTTATTTTTTTATCGTTTTTATTTAGATAATATTCATATAAGTTTCCAATAAGCTGCATAGCTATATCTTTAAAAGCCAGCGTTGGGCCATGAAATAGTTCTAGTAATTTAAGCTCTCCAATTTCTGAAATTTTGATAACTTCTTTTTCCCTAAATGTTGAGTAAGATTTTTTAACTAGAGATATGAGGTCATCTTTAGAAATAAAGTCTCCTGTGAATAGACTTATTATTTCAGCAGACAATTCATTATAATTTAAATTTTTAAGTTTTGATAATTGTTGGGAATTATATTTTGTTAGAGATCTAGGCACATAAAGACCTCCATCATCTGCAAGACCTTTTATAAAAACATCTTTAAATTCAAATTCTACTTTATCATTTCTTGTGCTGATATATTTCATCTAATAATTTCTTTTTCTAAAATATAAATATATCAAAAGAATCGAAATCGCCATTGAAAACCAAGTAATTGCATATTTTTTATGATTGTTTGAAATATTAGCAGTAATCACTTTAGGTTTTGGGATCTTATAATCTCCATTTAAATAGATAATATATTTTGAGAATTTTTTTCCAGTATATGAAAAAACATCATCTCTATTTAATGTAAACCAATAATTTTTTTTAATATCGTTTTCTGGCTTGAATACATTAGCTTTAGTTTGTAGTTTTAATGTTCCTATTATATTACTTTCATCTATCAAATTAATATCTGATTGATCTTTTTTATTTAAACTTATCCATCCTCTATTAATTAAATAATTTTCATTATTAATTACAATAGGATTTATTACCTCAAACCCAGGATTCCCACTTTCATTTAAATTATACAAGTAAATCTGTTTTTCGAAATCTACTATCCCTGAGGTTTTTACTCTTAAATAATTTTTTTTTTTTTGCTTTGGATAATTCTATAGGATCATTTTTTAAAGAATTTTTAATTTCAAAAATTAAATCTAATTTCCAATTTAATCTGTATAACTGCCAAAAACCAAGGGATAATAAAACTAAAATTATAAAATAAACAAAAACTGAAAATAAAAACTTGTTCTTCAAGAGTTAAATATTAACTCCCCCAAACATAAATAGCAGCAAATAAAAACAGCCAAACAACATCAACAAAATGCCAATACCAGGCTGCAGCTTCAAATCCAAAATGATGGTCTTTATTGAAATGCCCAAGTTTACCTCTCCACAAACAAACTGCTAAAAATATTGTTCCAACAATAACGTGAAATCCATGAAATCCAGTCGCCATATAAAAAACTGCTCCATAAATATGACCTGAGTAATCAAATGTTGCATGGTGATATTCGTAAGCTTGAAGTAAAGTAAAAAAGAAGCCCAAAATAACTGTTGCTGTTAAGCCTTGAATAAAGCCTTTTCTATCGTCTTCCAACAATGAATGATGTGCCCAAGTAACAGTGGTGCCAGATAACAATAAAACTAACGTATTTATCAAGGGAATATCCCATGGATCAAAGGTCTTAATATCATTTGGAGGCCAAACATTTCCAACAAATTCATTAGGGAATAAACTAATATCAAAGTATGCCCAAAACCAGGCAACAAAAAACATTACCTCTGATGCAATAA
>MDSV01174447.1_pt1 | contig 10612 bp, 11 predicted proteins | sample 810851 | NCBI WGS metagenome assembly MDSV01 (sample SAMN05326640, study PRJNA326480) | marine metagenome | isolation source: seawater | place: Atlantic Ocean: North East | collected 2012 | reverse complement strand
GTCCAGCTACACAAAAATTAGTAGACGATACAAGAATACCGACAGGTAAGGCTATTCTTGGTAAGCAACACTAATTAACAATTTATTAAAATTAAAAAGGGGCGAATTTTTCGCCCCTTTTTTTTTACCTAAATCATGATAGTTTGAATATATGATACCAACTTGGGCAATTGTTTTAGATTACATATTAGGAACGATAATGTGGACCTTAATTGGTCGAGCATTTATGAATATTTTTCAAAAAGAGGACTCATCTTTTTTTTTCATGAGAGTATTTGTAAAATATACAAATCCAATCATAAATTTATTCAAATTTATCACACCTAGTTTCTTGTTTGGTCCTTTTATAGCTTTGTATGTTGCCTGGTTTTTCTACCTATTCAGATTTTATGCTATGCCTTATATTTTAGGGTATGATGTCTGGGGAATGTTAGCATTCCCTTTGGAGAGCGATTTTTCAAGACAATTATATCAACTGTTTAATTAAGCTTATTTTTTGACAAAGTTTAGGATTAAAATATAAGTAAGTAATGAACAGTCCAATTAAAATATCGCCATCTATACTATCTGCTGATTTTAGTAAATTAGGTAGCGAAGTTATATCATTAGAAAAGGCAGGGGCTGACTACATACATATAGATGTAATGGATGGACATTTTGTGCCTAATTTAACTATTGGTCCAGAGGTTATCAAGAAACTTAGACCTCTTACGAAAAAAACATTTGATGTTCACTTGATGATTTCACCAGTTGATAATTTTATTAAAGATTTTGCAGAAGCTGGTGCAGACATTATTACCTTTCACCCTGAAGCAACAAACAATACTTCAAAAACTATTGAGCTTATTAGAAAACAAAACAAACAAGTGGGTATTTCCCTTAAGCCAAAAACCAAAGTAGATCTAGTAGCAGATTATTTGCACGAAATTGATTTAGTTTTGATAATGAGTGTTGAACCAGGATTTGGTGGACAAAAATTTATGCCCGAAGTTTTGGAAAAAACAAAAAAACTTAAAGAGATTATAAAAAATAAAAAACTTGATGTAGATATTGAAATCGATGGTGGAATAAACTTTAATAATTGTACACTAGCTAAAGAAGCTGGAGCAAATATTCTAGTTTCTGGGTCTACAATTTTTAATGAGAATGAAGGTAATCTTAAAAAAAATATAGAAATTCTAAGAAAAAGTTAATTAATGTTTGGCTTAAAAGGTGCCTATTTTTATTTAGTTGCTATTCAAATAAATTTAGTAAAGTTTTTTAAAAATATTTACTTCACATCGGACCATTACAATAACTCACTTAGATCAAGAATACCTACTCAAGTATACTTTAATCCTAATCCATTTTTGTTATCAATTATATCACCATTTACTAAACGTTCATTTAAAGTAAATGAATTAAATGCAAATGATTTTTGGTTAGAAAATAAGAAAAAAGTTATTCCTGAATTACATAATTTTTTATGGCTTAGTTTAATTGACAGGAAAATAGATGGTAAAAATATTCAAAAAATAATTTATCTTTGGATGATCAGGTATTCAAATTTTAAAAAGAAAATTTGGGAAACGTCGACTCTTACTTCAAGAGTAATTAGTTGGATGCTTAATATCGATATTATTATTAACAATGGAACTTTTGAGTTTAAAAAATCTTTCTTCGAAAACATACTTTTGCAGTGTAATCATTTAAAAAGGAACATTAGGTTTGAAAAAAACCCCTTAAAAAAATTAGAAGTTCTTACTGCATTAATATTATCTGGAATAATTTTTAAAGAATATGAAGGAAACTTTAAAATCGGCATTAAAGAGCTTGAAAAATTCGTAAAATCTTACTTTGATGGTGATGGGTATCCACTTTCTAGAAATTCAAATGATCTAATCTTTTTTACAAAATATCTTCTTCTTTGTCATGAAAATATAAAAGAGGCTCAACGTTATATGCCAGAATTTCTTGATTTAATTATCAAAAAAAATCTAGCTTGTATTAAATTTTTTAATACCCCAATTGATAAGGTTCCTCTTTTTAATGGAGCATCTGAAAATAATTTAGAACAATTGCAAAAATATATTGAGAAATTTGATATTAATAAAAAGGGAAAAAAAGATATCATTGGAGGTATGTTTTATGCTAAATCTAAAAATCAAGTAATTTACTTTGATGTTGGAGCTCCCCCTGATAAAAATTTTTCAAAAAATTATCAATCTGGCCCACTATCTTTTGAATATTATGTAGATGGTTTAAAGATAATTACAAACTGTGGCTTCGGGAATAATATTTCTTCTAAAGCTGAATTCATTAGTAGATTAACAGCAAGTCAATCCACTTTAACTATAAATGATACTAGTATTAATAAATTTGAAAGAAATAAATTAATAAATAATGTATTTGGCAATTCAATTAAAAATACTTTTAAAACTCATAATTTAAAGATTATGAATAATGAACAACTAATAGGTTGCTCCGTTTCTCACGACGGCTATGAAAAAAAGTTTGGTTGCATACATGGGAGAGAAGTATATTTAGATCGTAAAAATAATAAATTAAAAGGCATAGACCATGTTTTGAAAAAAAGTGATGGTATTCCTATTAGGTATGTTTTCAGATTTCATTTAAATCCTGGATTAACTGCTGTTAAAACTATGAGCGGTAACAGCGCTTTAATACAATTATCTAAGAATAAATCACTTATATTTACCATCAAAGATGAGGGTCTTGAGATTGAAAAAAGTATTTATTTAGCTGGAAGAAAAATATTAGATAATACTTGTATAACAATTTCTGGTAATCTAGTTAATAAAGATAAGTCTTTCAATTGGGAGATTAAAAAAAAGATATAAAAATGAATTTGAAAATTAAAAATGCCTTAGTGTCTGTTTCAGATAAGGAAAATATTAACTCTTTATTGAAAACTTTTAAAAAATTTAAAATTAAAATTATAAGTTCTGGTGGAACTTATAATGCAATAAAAAAGCTAGGGTACAAATGTACTGAGCTTTCGAAATATACTGGATTTAAAGAAATGTTAGACGGAAGAGTAAAGACCCTACATCCTAAAATACACGCAGGTATTTTACATGACAGGCAAAATAAAATACATAAAAGTGAAATGTATAAACAAAAGTTTCCAGCGATTGATCTAATAATTGTTAATTTTTACCCATTTCAAAAAGTCGTAAGTAAAAGTAAAAGTTCAAAAAATATAATTGAAAATATAGATATTGGTGGACCTACTATGGTTAGGGCGGCTGCTAAAAATTTTAAAAATGTAGCAATAATCACCAATAAGAATGATTACGCTTCACTTATTAAAGAATTAGAGAAAAACAACGGTAAAACAAGTCTTAAATTCAGAGAAATATTGTCGTCGAAGGCTTTTGGTTTGACTGCATACTATGATGCTATGATAGCTAACTGGTTCAATAATAAGCTAAAAATTAAATTTCCTGAGAGAAAAACTATTTTTGGTAGGAAATTCAAGGAACTTAGGTATGGTGAAAATCCTCATCAAGAAAGTTCTATTTATGTAAATGACTATAATGATAAAAGCCTTAAATTTTCACAGATTCATGGAAAACAATTAAGCTTTAATAATTACAATGATATTTTTTCAGCATTAGGGATTTTGGACTCCCTAAAAAAAAAGTCTGGCACCGTGATAATCAAACATGCAAACCCATGTGGTGTTTCTGAAAATAAAAACCAGCTTGTATCTTTAAAGAACGCTTACGCCTGTGATCCATTAAGCGCATTTGGTGGTGTGGTTGCATGTAACTTTAAAATGAATAAGAGGTTGGCTTTTGAAATTTCTAAAAACTTTATTGAGGTATTACTTGCAAAGGGCTTTGATAAAGAGTCTTTAAAAATTTTAAAAAAGAAAAAAAACTTAAGAATAATCGATATTTCAAAATATAATCATTCAAATAATATGTCTATAAAATCATTTGATGGTTCATTCTTAATTCAAAATAAAGATAAAATTATTATTGAAAAGGACAAGCTAAAATGTGTCACAAAACTTAAGCCAAATAAAAAAGAGCTAAATGAAATTAAATTTGCTTTTAATATAAGTAAGTACGTTAAATCTAATGCAATAGTTTTATGTAATAATTTTTCAACTATTGGGATAGGTGCTGGGCAGCCAAGTAGATTAGATAGTTGCAAAATCGCAATTCAAAAAGCTAAAAAGTTCCTTCCAAGAAAAATTAAGAATTCTATAGCTGCGTCAGACGCTTTTTTCCCATTTTCTGATGGAGTAAAGGTTTTAATCAAGGCTGGAGTAAAAATAATAGTTCAGCCTGGTGGTTCTATAAGGGATCAAGAGGTAATAAATGAAGCAAACAAAGCAAAAATTAAAATGCTATTTACAGGTATAAGACATTTTAATCATTGATTAAATTCTATCTATCTTTGCAGCTAGAATAAAATCACTTTCAGCTAGACCTTTGATTGCATGAGTGAATATTTTTACTTTACAGTACCCCCAGCCAAAATTGATGTCAGGATGATGGTTTTCTATTTCTGCAATAACACTTATTTTATTCACAAACTCTTGGCTTTCTTTGAAATTTTTAAAAGAAAATTCTTTAATTAGATAAAAACTCTTATCTTGATTACTTTTAACTTCCCAGCCATCGACCTTCTTTAAATAATTGTGTATTTCACTTTTATCGAACGGCGGGATGTTGCCTTCACATGGGATACATTTCTTGTTTGCTAAATCACTCATAAAATGGAGCGGGCAAAGGGGTTCGAACCCTCGACCTTCTCGTTGGCAACGAGACGCTCTACCACTGAGCTATGCCCGCAAATTACCTAAGATTATAGTATACTGTCTCTAGAGCGGTCAATATAAATAAAATGTCGCTATCGAGAACGCAATATTTTTATTATAATAGTTGTATGAAAAATTTTCCAAACGTAATTCCAATTTTTCCCTTAAGTGGGGTGATCTATTTCCCAAAAACAAACTTGCCTCTTAATATTTTTGAACAAAGATACGTGGATCTCGTGAACGACACTTACAATAAAGATAAATTAATGGGAATGGTACAATCGCAGAGAAATGGTAATGAAGTTTATAAAATTGGTTGTTTAGGGAAAATTAGTGATTTCCAAAAAAGTAAAGATGGGAGAATCTTGATAAATTTAACAGGCTTAACAAGATTTGAAATTTTACAAGAAGTTGAGAATAAAAAATTATATCGAGAATTCAAAGTTGATTATAAAGATTTTCATCTAGACCTAATAGAAGCAAATGGAGACCAGAATACAGAAAATTTAATGAGTAAGGCAAAGATTTTTTTTGAAAAGAGTGGATTACTTCTTAATTGGAGAGAATTTGAAAAATTAGATAAAATCCAAAGGGTAAATACTTTATCTATGATTTCACCTGTAACAAATGAGGAAAAACAAAAGCTTCTTGAATCATTAACTGTGAAAGACAAAATTGAAACTCTTGACAACATAATCAGCTTCTATTTACATGATGTTAGTTTTAATAATCAGACTGTTCAATAAATTAATTAGCAGATTTGTTCATTGAGTCAAAAAAATCTGAATTATTTTTCGTATTTTTTAATTTAGAAATTAAAAAATCTATACCATCCATAGTTCCCATTGGACTTATAATTCTTCTTAAAACATTCATCTTCGATAGTTCATCTTTTGCAAATAGTAATTCTTCTCTTCTTGTGCCGGACCTAGTTATGTCTAGAGCTGGATAGATTCGCTTATCGGCAACTTTTCTATCTAAAATTAACTCTGAATTACCTGTTCCTTTAAATTCTTCAAATATAACTTCATCCATTCTACTGCCTGTATCAATCAACGCAGTAGAAATAATTGTTAGCGATCCACCTTCTTCTACATTTCTCGCTGCTCCAAAGAATCTTTTTGGTCTTTGAAGAGCATTTGCATCAACACCTCCAGTTAAAACTTTTCCTGAACTTGGAATTACTGCATTGTATGCCCTTCCAAGCCTTGTAATCGAGTCAAGTAAAATAACAACATCCTTTTTATGCTCAACCAATCTTTTGGCTTTTTCTATTACCATTTCAGCGACAGCGACATGTCTAGAAGCAGGTTCATCGAATGTTGACGCGACTACTTCACCCTTTACTGATCTTTGCATGTCAGTGACCTCTTCTGGTCTTTCATCAATTAATAATACCATCAAATAACATTCTGGATGATTCGCAGTGATAGACTGTGCGATATTTTGCAATATGATTGTTTTTCCTGCTCTAGGCGGAGATACAATCAAAGATCTTTGGCCTTTTCCAATCGGGCTTACTAGGTCAATTAATCTAGCGGTGTTGTCAGGCTTTTTCTCAACTTTTGTTAATTCCACTTCTAGCTTTATTCTCTCGTTAGGATATAGCGGCGTTAAATTGTCAAAGGCTATTTTATTTTTTCCTTTATCTGGATCATCGAAATTAATTTTATTTACCTTCAAAAGGGCAAAATATCTTTCTGCATCTTTAGGGCCTCTTATTTCTCCTTCAACTGAGTCTCCGGTTCTTAAACCAAATCGTCTGATTTGGCTCGGGCTAACGTAAATGTCGTCAGGGCCTGGAAGATAATTCGACTCGATTGCTCTAAGAAAACCAAATCCGTCCTGTAAAACTTCTAAAACACCTGTAGCTGTTATTTGTTCATTCTTTTCAGCTAATTTTTTAAGAATAGCGAAAAGTATTTCTTGCTTTCTTAACGTGCTTGGATTCTCAATACCTAGTTTTTCAGCTTCACTAATAAGCTCTGCAGGATTTTTTTGTTTTAATTCTTGTAAATTCATGTGATTATTTTTTCTTAAGGAAAGTAATAAAAATATAGGTCTTTTTAAAAAAATTTCAACCCCTATTTATAAGGGTTTAAATATCACAACAAATATTACAACAATTAGAATAATTGTGGGTATTTCATTAAAAATCCTAAAAAACTTAGAAGATTTTTTATTGCTGTTTATTGCAAAATCATTGAGAAATTTTCCAAGTACGAAGTGATAATAGGTTAAAATTATAACAGAAACAATCTTCACTTTCATCCAGAGCTCTGAGAATATTGAGAAGCCCAAATTATGAATGAGCAATATTCCAAACAGCCAAGACAAAAGCATTGCTGGCATCATTATATAATTATAAAGTTTCCTTTCCATAATCTTAAAAACCGTTTTTTGAGACTCATGATCCGCTTCTGCATGGTAAACAAATATTCTTGGTAAATAAAGTAGGCCCGCCATCCAAGAAATAGTAGCAACAAGATGTAAAGATTTAAATAATAAATATAAATTCATTTTTATAGATATTTTTTTATTAATTTTTCAAATAATTTTATGTGGTCTGTGCTATCGTTTAAACAAGGTATTAAATCAAAATTTTTCCCACCTTTTTCTAAAAATGTTTCTCTGCCCTGAATATTAATTTCCTCTAAAGTTTCAACACAGTCTGATGCAAATCCCGGACATATAACTAATAAATTTTTAATCCCTTTATCTGGCAAACCTTCTAATGTTTTGTCAGTATAAGGTGTTAGCCATTCTTGCGGGCCAAATCTTGATTGAAATGTTGTTTGAATATCTATTTTTGTAAATCTTTCTTTAATTAGCCTAGTAGTTTTGTGACAGTAGCAATGATATGGATCTCCCTTATCAAAATAGGATTTGGGAATCCCGTGATACGAGGAAATTATTAAATCTGGTGTCCAGCTTATTTCTTTTAATTTTTTTTCAATACTTTTTATTAACGCTTCAATATATAAAGGTTCACTTTCATAATGCGGTATTACCTGAAGGCTGGGCTGCCACCTCATTTTCATAAGTGATCTGTATACTTCATCACAAACAGTAGCGGTTGTTGCTGCTGCGTATTGCGGATATAAAGGTAGGATTACAATATTTTCGCATCCTTTGACCTTAAGGTTGTTCAACTTGGACTTTATACTTGGATTTCCGTATCTCATTGCAAAATCCACAACGATATTTTCTGCACCAATTCTGTTGTTAAGTTCAATTGCTTGTTTCCTTGTGAAATATAGTAGAGGTGACTCATTGGTTTCTTCTCTCCATATTTTCTTGTACGCATGAGCAGTTTTAGAAGGTCTAAATGTTAAAATAAATAAATTTAATATTATTTTCCATATTATAGGGTTAACTTCGATAACTCTTTTGTCAGACAAAAACTCATTTAAATATTTCCTGATATCCCACCACTTAGTTGAATCTGGGGTTCCAAGATTTATAATAAGAATTCCAGTTTTTCCAAATTTTATATCTGGGTGATCTTTCATTATTTAAAATTCCTATAAAAATTAACTAATTTTTCTACTTTATCAGGATCTGTTTCAGGAAGTAACCCGTGACCAAGATTGAAAATATAAGGTATATCTTTAAAAGTTTGAATGTATTTTGTCGCTTCTATGAAGATTTCTTTATCATTTTTTAATAAGATTTTGGGATCAAGACCTCCTTGTAAAACTACGTTTGTTAATTTTTTTTTTGCCCAGCTTGGGTCTATTTCTGCATCAATATTTATCCCCTCTGGTTTTACTAAACTATTAAATTCCTCATATTTTTCTTTTATTCCTTTAGGAAAACAAATTGTTGGTATATTTTCTTTTTTGCAAAAATTCACGATTTTTGTGTTTGGAATATAACAATATTGTTTAATATTTTTACTTGGAATTAATCCTGCCCACGAGTCAAAAATTTGCACTACATCTGCTCCTGCATTGATTTGATTTTTTATATGTATGCAAAGATATTTGATTAATTCCTCTATCAAAAAGTCTATATTATAGTTATCATTTTTAATCTTATTAATATCTATTTGATTTTTTTCTTTTTTGAGATCAAGCATATAAACTAACAAAGTCCATGGTGCTCCAATGAAAGAAATTAAAGATTTATTTTTATTAAGTTTTTTTCTTGTGATTTCTATTCCTTTGTAGACGGGGCTAAGTTTACTTGAAAATTCTTGCTTATTTGTTTTTAATAAATATTTCATATCAAATTTTTCTAATCTAGGACCTTGGTCTTTTATGAATGTAACATTTTGACCTAAAGCATAAGGAACCATTAAAATATCAGAAAAAACTATTGCCGAATCTAAGTCAAACCTTTTTATCGGTTGCAACGTGATTTCAGAACTTAGTTCACTATTAAGACATAAATTAATAAAGTTGGGATTTTTTGATCTAATTTTTTTAAATTCTGGGAGATATCTACCTGCTTGTCTCATAAACCATACTGACTTGCAAGAAATTTTATTTAACAAGATTTTCTTAAGTTCACTCATATATAGTAAAGGTTTTTAAAAGTATTGTTTTTGTACTAGGTCCTGTTTAATTCACTTATAAGTTTTTATACATAAATTATACATAAATTATTTAATATTTTTTTCAAAAAATCCTGATTTTGTTGGCTTTATTAAACTTACAAACACGAATAAAAGAATAATATTAACATCGAATAAAATGTTTAAATAATGTTAATTAATGTTAATTTTTTATTAACTCAAAAAATGAATGTTGAAAAAGATTATTTATTACTAGTTTATTAACAAAGTTATGAACCAAAAATACAATGTATATCTTGTTTCTGACTCAACTGGTGAAACCTTAGATAGAATATTCTTATCTTTAAAATCTCAATTTGCAAATTTTGAGTATGAGAAAAAAGAGTTTGCTTTTGTTAGAACAGAGCAACAAATAGATAAAATAATTAATGAATGTATAAAGTTAGAAAATTCATTAATTTTATATACTATCGTGGAAACAAAATTAGCAAAATATATTTCTAATCAAAGCGAGAGAAACAACGTTCCTTGTTTTGGTATCTTAGGAAATTTAATATTAAGTTTTTCTAAATTATTAAACCAAAAAGCCATTCACAAACCAAGCGCCCAACATGTCTTAGATGACGATTATTATAAAAGAATAGAGGCCATACAATTTACGATGTCCCATGACGACGGGCGGAAGGTTGATGACATGGATAATGCAGATGTAATATTATTAGGTGTCAGCAGAACTAGTAAAACGCCAACTTCAATTTATTTAGCTAATAGAGGATATAAAACTGTAAATATTCCACTTGTTTTAGATCAAAAGGTTCCTAACGACATATCGTCTAATAATAAAGCATGCATTGTGGGACTCGTTGCAGATCCAGAAAGACTAGCTGATATAAGAAGAAATCGTGTAGCTATAATGAAGGACCATAAATTAAAGGAATATACTGATCTAGAATATATAAAAAAAGAAGTGAACGACTCTAAAATTCTATTTAAAAAAAATAATTGGCCAATAATAGATGTTACTAGAAAATCCGTAGAAGAAACTGCAGCATCAATCTTAAAAATTATAGAAATTAAGAGACATAAATGAAAATTATCTTAGCATCTAAAAGCAAGGTAAGAAAGAAGATCCTAGACGATAACGGAATTGATTGTGAGGCAATCATATCAAATGTAGATGAAGACGAAATTAAAGTTGCTCTTCTAGCCGAGGGTGCTGATCCAAGATTAATATCTAAAAACTTGGCAGAAGTAAAATCAATAAAAGTTAGCTCCAAAAATCCCGACAAACTTGTTTTAGGTGCTGATAGCGTAATATC
>MDSV01169189.1_pt1 | contig 10612 bp, 9 predicted proteins | sample 810851 | NCBI WGS metagenome assembly MDSV01 (sample SAMN05326640, study PRJNA326480) | marine metagenome | isolation source: seawater | place: Atlantic Ocean: North East | collected 2012 | reverse complement strand
GCCAATCAGGCATTAGCATTGTGAAATTGACACCCTCTGGCTTCTTAAAAGTAAACATATAATTACTAGCAAAAATTATATTCAGAATCATTATAAGAACTACCAGATACGATGTCCATTTTATTGCATCAAAGTAATCTCGCCATTTTGGACGATATCCATCCACCACAATACTTAGCATTATAAATATAACAAGCCCATGGGCAAAAAAATAATGAATAGAAACATATATATGCTCTAGCTCAGACAAATTTGTATTTATAAATGCGAAAAGTGAACCACCAAAACCTGCGAAAAAAAACCAACTTTTTAACTCTCTAGAGGAAGTTTTACGAGAATAAACAGGGATCAATAACGCAGAGATATAGCACATTTCTAATGGTAATGACGTACTAAGAGACCATATACCGTAGTAAACCATATAAACTTGGAAAGCAATCTCATTAAAAATAACTAGATACCCGATCGTTTGAAGAATAATTAATTTTACATTTTGGGAGCTATTTCCATATACCCAAGTAGCAGCGAGACACAATACTAAACTAATTGTGCCATAGATAACATGCTGACTTGGTAATGATTGTACTACATTTAATATATCATTTAACATGTATTCTTAGACAAAAGATTATTTACAAATTTATTGAAGTTATCTCTTCTATTTTAATATCTATTGTATTATAATTTTTTTATTGGGGAATTAATATTATTTTTATTAATAATCTAATTACCTAATAAGAAAATATCAATAATGGTAGAAGATTATAATTTTCTATACTTGCTAAATCAATCTAATAGAACCTGGTCAACAATCATGATTAAATCAAATACATCTATATTCCCATCTAAATTCATATCTGCATTTTGAATCTGTTCATTGCTCAGATTCATATTACCAAACATGTAATTAAGAGTAATTATGACATCTAGAATATTTGTCATATTATCAAGATTAAGATCTCCAAAATCAATGTTCAAAGGAAATACTGAACCAGCAGGAAACTCAATTCTATCTAGCCATACACAATCATCACCAAAACTTTGTGCGACATCTTTTTGATATACCCAGCGTAATGTATGTCGTCCTTCAGGAATGGTTACAATAAATTGATTCCAATTTGTTTCACCACCAATATTTAATCCTTGAGGTTCTTCATCAACATAAAAATCTAAGTAATCGTAAACACTTCCAGAGGCTCCTTGCTCTGAAGATGATTTAGACCAGAATTTTAAATCGCTTTCATATATAACGTTAACATCAATAGCTAATTCAGAAACCTGATTGTCCCCAATAACACCAGACCTAGCTGAATAATCACCAGTGTATGAGTCAGTACTTATATACCAATCAGATGCGCCACCCTGAAGCCATTCAAAAGATAAAAAATCTTCAGATTCAAAATCTTCAATAATAATACCATGAGCTACAGAAACAGATATAGTATGTTCATAATCAGTATGGAGCGAGCCTACTATTATTGATGCAACCGATGAGTGACCAATGGGAGCATCAGGTGAGGCCTCTACATTAATAGTAAGTGTAACTTCCGCGCCTATATCCCAATAATAAGCATTATCACTCTCTATATTATCTAATGTTATATAAGAATCATTTGTCGTAATCTGGAAAGTAGGATAGTTTACGGGCGAATTACCTGTATTTTCCATAACTATCTGCATGATTGCAGTTTCTCCTGCTTCCAGTGTGCCATTCCCATTATCAAATAGTTCATATGAATTTATATTGTAACTTGGAGACTCTACTACAGCAGAAGCCTCATATATCCATTCATCAGTACCATCTGATATACTGAACACAAAAGGGATGCTGGAATCATTTTCTAAATTCCAACCAACTTCAAATTCAAATGGCCCTACAATGATTTGTTCGCCCACATCTATAGACTCTTGCACTATTTCTTGCGATGTAATATTGACCATAGATTGATCATGGGATAAGGAAAAAGTAAGTTCAGAAGATGGGTCTTGACCTACATTTTCAAATGTCGCATTGAAATATCCATTTTCTCCATAATCAAGAATATTATCATCACCACCGGTAACTAGAAGATCTGATAAAATTATATATGCACCCTCTGGTGCGATGACATTTATAGTTTCTTGATAAGGTATTTTATTAAAGCCAGTTACAACTATATCAATCTCACCTGGAATTTCGATAGCAGAATCAAAAATAAGCTCTACGACACCAGAAAAATCTGTATATCCTGATGATAAAAGTACACCATCCCTAGAAAGAGAAACTAATGCTCCTTCAAAACCTGCGTCAATAATAAAGCTCGTTGCTCCAATAATCATTACATCACTATGACTCACACTTATTCCTACGGGAGTATCTGATCGTAAAACCACGGACGGATCACCAAAAATCATCCAATACAAGGTTTCATTATAACCATCTGAGCCATAATTGTCATTCATATGGTTCATACCATTAAACGATAGCCCACCAAATGTACGTTTGATATTATTTGAATAAGATTCAATAAATATAGCATTCATCTCATCCTGCCCATCCATAGGAGGATTCCAAGCTTGATTTACCGTTGACATCAGAGTCGCTATAGCTCCCGTAGGAGTACCTTGTGGGTCAGTTGCCCGTAGCCAAGTTTCAGCAAAACAGGTCCCTTGATGAAATTGTCCATTGACACACGCAACAGACCAAATAAAAGGCCACTTTCCTGCATTTAAAAGACTTTCGACATCTGTATTATTCATTGGGCATCCATTTCCCCAAGAACCAGTAGAACCATGTCCAGTATAATTAACTATTGAACGACCCTCATTAAGAGCTGCCTCACCTTGAGCCACTGTTCCGGTTGGATCATAAACCTGATCAATCTCATTATAGGTATAGTTTAAAAGTAATTCTCTAATATTATCCAAGTGTTCATAATCATATTCACCATCGTCACCTGGGCCTTCATTTGAAGCAAAGCCTGATCCTTTTTTATACCAATCACCAGTTACGTCAGGTTCCATTTCATAGGCAATAGTTCTATTAATCATTGTTTCAACATGCTGACTATTTTCTGCGGAAAAACGACCTATAATCAAGTCTGGATAAAAATCGTCACCAGCAACAAAAGTAAAGGAATTATCAGAGGGAGTATTTGATCCATCACCCTCAGATCTACGTATAGATTCAATCTGATCAATATCACCTACTAATAAAACATAAGCAATACCATTTTCATAGTATTCATCCTCTATATATTGTGAAACCTCATCTACACCTCCTATATCTGCAACATCAATAATTTCAATTGGAATTCCTTTGTAATTCTTCCATGTAATAAAGGGGTGCATATCATCTAAAAAATCACTGTGACTTATAACTAGCATAGCACCTTGCTCATATAGTACATCATAACGATCATTAGTAGGATAATTAATAAAATGATCCTTAAATATATTTTCAAACTCCCTGGATTCTGAATTGAGAGGCTTTCTTATTAGTTGGTTAATCCCTCCTATCCCACTTGCCTTAATTGACACATTTATAGTGGTATATACTCTTAAAATTTTCTTTATAGGATTATATTGAATAGGTTGTAAAACAATACTCTGTCCTCTTAAAGTACGAAGAATATATGGGTCTCTTAGAAAAGCAATTTCTTCTGGATAAAATGCATCCGCCTCGTATTGAATACCATATTTATGGGGCACAGTTGACGGATTTATATTCCTGATTAGATTGCCTTTGGAAGGTTCAACATTATTGATTTGAATATCTAGATATTCAAAATCCGTAATAGATAATTCCATGTTAGCTTGATCAGGTATGATTATTGAACGGACTGTACGAGGTAAATTAGGTGCACCTTCTTGAAGTATTGGCGTACTACCAGGAAAACTCACCCTAGTTTTACCGTTATTATCCAGAGTTTTAAAGTAGCCATTCATCTCAAAAGCAATTTTGATATTATCAGAACCATTAAAATCAATTTGCCAAACAGGTTCAGAAGGCTGTTCAGAACCTAAATCAGTCCAGCCAGAGGCGAAAACCTCTGAAAAAAGAAGAACTATTAGAAAATAATATTTGCTATTCAAAATCATTATTTTATTTACTATTTAACTACTAATAATACGATTATAAACCATAAAAAACTTACTTGTCCAGCCAACAACGGTTTATTTCAAAATCTAGTTATTTTTACTGGTATTAATCCAATATTGAATCCTTTCTGTAATTTGGTCTAATTCTTTTACTCTTTTCCTTTTCCTAACTCCATTTGCATAGATATTTAACTTCTTAATAAGTATCTCCTTTGCAGAATTAAATTGTGATTTGTTTAGAGATTTTGAACTTAATATTTTTTCCAGTGATTGAATCCGATATTTTTCTATCCCTCCCTCTACGCGAGAAAGCTGATCAAAATGACCACCATATTTTTTAATTAACGGTTGATCAAGAAATAAAACTTTATAATGTGCTGCTATGCGAAGCCATAAATCATAATCTTCACATACTATTAACGACTCATCAAAATAACCAATATGATCAAAAACTTCTTTTTTTATAATTGAGGATGATGGGGAGATCCTGCACATATCAAGACATTTTTCAAAAATATATCCTCCATATTTTTCATGCTTCTTCATTTGATTCACACGAGTACCATTTCTTATCCAGATTTCATTTGTATGGCAAAAAACAGCTTCTTTATCGCTCCTTAGAATAGATAATTGGCGCTCCAATTTTTCAGGGATCCACTCATCATCTGAATCTAGGAATGCTATCCAGTTACCATTTGCAGAAAAAATTCCTCTGTTTCTTGATGCACTAACTCCTGAATTATTTTGATTGAGGTATTGAATAAAAGGATATTCCTGTTTTATCCATTCTCTCGTACCATCATCAGAACCATCATCAACAATAATAATCTCTAATGGTTTAATAGTCTGCGATATAATAGACTCTATCGCTCTACTTAGAGTATGCTTTCTATTATATGTAGGTATTATGACAGAAACTTTCAAAAGCTTACAAAGTTATCATTTACAAAAAAACACTATACGATATTGGTGCCTATAAATTTAGATTAAAACTTTTTGAATAGTTAAAATAGTTTTTTGGGATATAATCTCTTATCTATAAGTGTATTTATCTTATTTGTGACATGATCTTTATCTTCTTGATATGTAACACCAAACCAACTAGATGTTGTTTTAAGAACCTCTACTCTTCTGGCTTCAGTTAGAATAAGATTATTTACCACAGTCGGAATTAAAAACTCACTCGTTAGATCTTGACCCTCTTCGTCAAGAAAATCAACGAACATTTCATCAAGATAATTAAATATTTCAGGAGTAAAACCCCAAACATTCATTGACACAGGCTCAGATCCATCTAGCCTTATATCTCTATCAGAAGATATACCAGATATAGTTTCTTTTAGGTCCCTAGTCTCAATAACAGTCTGCAAACTATTATTATCAACAGTACATAATCCTCGTGTTACACTCCCAAATTCTGATAGGGTATTACCAAGCTGAAAAGCCACCATTGAAAAATCAGTACCACCATCTCTGTAATAATTAGAAATAACCTCATATGATTCTAAACCGTAGAAATCATCTCCATTAATTGCTACAAACGGCTCATCTATAAGATTTCTTGCCGAAAATATAGCATGACCAGTCCCCCAAGGTTTTTTTCGACCCAAGGGGCATTCAAAACTATTGGGTAAATCATTAACATCTTGAAAAGCAAAACCAATCTGGATTTTATCTGAATATTTATCTGTTATTTTTGATCTAAAATCTTTTTCAATATCTTTTCTAATTATGAAGACAACTTTACTAAAACCGGCACGAATGGCATCATAAACAGAATAATCAATAATGGTTTCTCCACTAGGTCCTACATTATCTAATTGTTTGAGACCTCCATATCTGGATCCCATTCCCGCTGCCATTACTAAAAGTGTGATATTTTGCATTATAGATAGATTTTTTTTATTAATAAATGAATTTGTAAATAAAGGACTATTATAGAATTACTGTATTTTAATAAAAAATTTTGGTAAAAGTTCTAAACTAAAACTCTAAAAGACTACCTGGAATTACTAATGGATCCAAACCGATATGATAGCCTACAAGTTCAGGGATATTTCCACGAGTGATTGATGAGGAATTGCCCTGTATATCTACTGAATACTTTGATACTACCGAACCAACAACATCACTATTTCCTGAAAGAATAAAAGACTGACTATAATTCAAAATTGCGCCAAACAATGCGGTATTATTTAGATCGAGGCTGTTACTACCTTTAGAAATGATGATACCATAAACTGTGCTATTATCATAATCAGTGTTTCCTTTTGCATATGTGATTACAGATGCATCTAAATTTGTTCCAAGCTGTGAACCAGAGACAATTAGATTCCCACTGCAAATTAAAAAAATATTTCCATTGATTACAGAATTTGAGTTTATTGTGATATTACCATTCGCAACTATATAACCCGGGCCATTAAAAGTTGTGTTCGAAATAAGAATATCACTATTTGCTAGTAGTTGCCTATTTGAATAACTACTTAGATTCACTGTCTGATTCACAAAAGAAGAATTATTCATTTTTGATAAGACCGGACCAGATGTCCAACTTGCACCATGTCTTGTTCCATCATTATTAGACTGCGTCTGTGTATCATTTGTGTAATTACCCGAGTTTTCTTGAAAATTATAATATGCTGTTAAACCAGATTCATTACCCTCAAGAATAGTATCCTTAAAAGTAGATATCTGTGAACCTGTTCTAGTACTATTCCACAGTCTTACTTCATCTATATACCCACCAAAATATTTATAACTGTTATAATCACCACTATGAAATTTTGTGTCCTTATTACGACCAACAGATATATCTCCTGGATGATTCCAAAGTTTGGACCCCTGCCCAGAACCAAATTCTTGACCATCTAAATATCCTTTAAAAGCATTATTAGTTTTAGAGTTTCCACCATTTAAAGTAAGGGCTACATGGTGCCAGGTATTGTTCTGAATATTACTTGTTGATAACCAGGTTCCTTGCCAATTACTTTCACCACTCGGCTCATTCCATCCTCCAACGTATAACTTTCCTCCATGAATATAAATATTTAATCCTCTTACCGTTCCACCCTGTTCATAAATTGTCTGTTTTCTAGATGTTATTGATTTGTCATTAACCCTGAACCAGGCTTCTATGGTTTTTTGAGTATGATTGTTCCCTGTATTGATATCACCAGAATTATTAATTCTTACATAATCATTATTACCATCAAAAGACAAAGCATAGTTAGTATACGCTCCTGGTGCTGAGGCCGCACTAGTTAATAAAGCTTCATACTGACTGGTATTTAATTGAGGAAATTCAGGGAAAGGACTTAGCGTTGTTCCTCCTGATCCTGTTCCAATATAAGTCACTCCATTACTTGCTACACTACCAGACTGAACGGTTCCATTAAAAAACATATCTCCTACGATACTACCACTGGGTTCCGAAAATACTTGCCCCGCCGTATTTTTACCATAAAATGAAAAACAAAAAGCCTCTGGAAAAGATGATAGAATCAGTCTAATGTTCCTCTCTACATCATCAATCTTCCCAATGCTCTCTAGAGTCAAATATTGTGTTTTCGGTAAAGTAGAACCTGTTTCATCGGTCTGACTATTATAGGATACGGTATAAGTACCGTTATTGAATTCCTCAGAAATAACAGATGTATTCCTAGATATCTTATAGTTCTGAAGTCCATGCTCAATCCCAGTCATAGCAAGATTACGTGCTTTGATATCTTGGGTATGATACCCACCAGTACGGGTTTCAATTGCTGAAAAACGTGCTAAATAATAAGCAAATATACTTAATAGTATAAAAATACCCATTGTAGATGCCATCAGAATAACTCCAGACTCATCCTTTATAAATTTCTTCATAATATTCATTAATTATGATAGCTCATTTTTTTACCAAATCTGAAATTCTTAGGATAGATGAACGAGCTTAAAGAAATCTCATCTTGATCTTTAATAAACTCCAGCTCTAATCGCATCATATGAACATTATTTGCTTGGTTACTGGACATCCCAGATATTGGTGGCGATATTAAATTGTAATTATCATCGTAAAAGTAAAAACCATTTGTATTAGAAGATGAAAGTGAATTAGATAAAGAATTATAACTTCCATTTCCAACCCTGATATTAAAATTCCCGGAAGAAGCTAATTGAAAATCTTTCGTAATATTTTTTGCATTTTTTAGGTAAAGACTACTCTGATCAGATTGCACAAAATCCACTGCACCGGATTGTGCTTGGGACTCTCTCATAATTTTCCAAAATGCTATTCTTGATTCACTTACAAAACCTTGACGGTTTGTTTCTTTGACAAAAAGATCTGCTCCCTGGAATAGCATGGTCGCAGCCATAGAGCCTATAATACCAATTAAGACTATTACTATTACTAGCTCTATTAGAGTAAATCCATTTTTATTTTTATTTATCAAAACTATAGCCCCGGACTTACTATCATTGTGTCAGTTATGGCAGAGAGAGTCGGATGGGAAACTTTAACCATAATACTTTTATAATTAGTCTGACTAGATTGCGGACTATGAAAACCTGTTGATGGAGACACATAGTTTACTGAAACCGAACAACTAAATACAGGATGTCCACTCACAGAAGATTCAAAATAACCATTAAAATCATCGATATCATCAAACTGCTGCACCTGTGACTCACCTGAATCCTTTCCAAGTGCGGAGGACCAAGGATATGATATGTTCTCATCAAAACGTCTTGCACGAATCTCATTTTGCAAACTATTTAAAATAGTACTCTGTATTGTCCTAATCTCTGATTTAGCCCTAATTGTTTTTCCAGTATTAAGTGCCCGTAAAAAGACCATAAAAGATAGGGTAAGTAAAATTAAAACAACCATAACCTCAACAAGAGTGAATCCATCCTTATTTCTTATCGTTGATTTCATTAATTCACTATCCATTTCCCAGTTACAGGCTCAACAGATATAGTCTTAGAATTAAGTGAAACAGTTCCGCCTGACTTTGGCTCACCAAGTGGGAGAAACTGGAGCTCTGTAGATCCTCCAAAATTTGCAGATTGAATATCTACATCTCTCATTGCGGAATTGTCTAGTGAAATAAGACCATTCTGACTGTTAGGATAATCAGCTATAGCCACTCTAGACCCATCAGGACCTTTAAAAATAGTATAGCTCTCTTGCGCAGTTGAAAAAACAATGGTCAATGTATCATGCTTACCAAATGCCATAGCCCTCACAAGATCTATATCGCTTGTTATTTGATCAATGGCTATTTGTTCTCCAATATTTGACAATCCTAACCTGGTTCTGGTCATTGCCATTGTAGCAAATATACCAAGAATGATAATGATCAGAATCAACTCCATTAGGGAGAAGCCTGATATAGTTGTTAATAATATTTTTCTTTTTATTTTATCCATGGTCAAAAAAGAATTTCGACCAGAAGAATACGATTTTATATAGAGTAAGTAAAGGACTTTCCAAAAGAAGGACTATCCTCATCAATATCTTCAATTTTAATATAATACATTATCTCACCGGTCATCTCTATTGTATCACTCCAGGTCTCATACATGAATGCATTGTTATTTGCGTTTTTAGGTAATTCTCCTGTAGCAAAAAGATCTTTCGGTGCCATAGGAGATAGAAGAGAATCCATAGGAGTGCTCGCCCACTCAACATCCATAATTTTCATCTCATTATCAGGGGGAGATGGAAAATGAGCGATCCTGCCTTTCTGCTGATGCATTCTATAAAAATAATGGAAAAATGCCTCACGGATGGTCTGCATATTTGCAACATTACGTTTCCCCTGCATTTCCTCAGAAACACCATTATATGCGGGTATAGCAAAACTAATTAATACACCCATTAGTGCCAGAGTGACTACAAGCTCCATCATAGTGAATCCGGCTGTGTTTTTTATTTTTTTGATAATTATTGAATAATTCATTTTAATAGTTAGTGAATTTCGTTGCGAATTTAAAAAGGCTCCGGTGGGTACCGGAGCCTTTCTTTGATAATTTTAGTTTTGTATCTAATTAAATCAGATCAAATCCTTAGCTACCAGCGCCGTCTTCTCTTGCACCTAGTGTACCAACTGCATCACTGTTTCCGCCATCGTTAGTTCCCTTGGTGTAGTCCCAATGAACAAGAGTACCATTACCACGCATGTGAGTGATATTAGCAGTCGAAGTAGTAAAGCGCCACTGTCCGTCATCAGCTGCATTAGCATCAGTAGTTGCATAACCGGCAGGCTTTGTTTCTAAAGCGTCCCATGGATTGGTTGGCCAGCTACGACGACCATTTTCCATAAGCTTCTCTGTAGCGTGTGATTCAAGACCAGCTCTGATTGCGCTAACTACTGCATCTTCAGCAGCTTCTTCAGCTTTTTGGACAGATGTCATGTATCTTGGAATCGCTACCGCGGCCAAGATTCCTAGTATGATCGTGACCATGATTAATTCTATTAGTGTGAATCCTTTGTTACTTCTCATTTTTAACTCCTTTAGGTTGTTTTTCCTTTGGTTTGTG
>MDSV01111590.1_pt1 | contig 10613 bp, 9 predicted proteins | sample 810851 | NCBI WGS metagenome assembly MDSV01 (sample SAMN05326640, study PRJNA326480) | marine metagenome | isolation source: seawater | place: Atlantic Ocean: North East | collected 2012 | reverse complement strand
TTATAGTAATTAATTAAATTTCTGTAAGCACTTTTGATCTTATTGTAAGAAAAATAATTTAATAAATTTGATTTTATTGCTGTACTCTTAGATGGCTTAGTAACTCCTTCGTAAAGTGAATTAGAGTCCCTAGATTCATTTATAAAATCAATTGATCTCTGAAATTCAGTATTTTCTTGATTATTTATAATTGAATTATACGTTTCTAAGACTCTTTTATCAGGATCATTCAATGTATTTGAAAAGATTACTCTGTCTTTGATTCTAGTTGGTCTTAAATTAAATACTCTTGATCCATTTTCTTTTGCAAAAAGATAAACCAAGTAATCGAGCATTGTTACACAAATAAAACCACATAAAATTTGAGGATTATATTTTTTAAAATATTCATCAAGAGCTCTAAGAGATGCAAGTAAAATGCTTAATAGTTCTTCATCAGTAAAGCGTCTAGAGTAATCTTGCGAAACACTTGAAAATTTGCCCATGAATAATCTCCTGTCAGCAATAATTGATCCAAAGACACCAGCATTAAGTCCAAGCCTTTTTTCAAAATTTTCAAGTTCATCCATATCAACATAAAGATCTCTTTGAGAGGTAAGCTCCCACTCTTTAATAAAAATATTATTAGATAAATCATCTTTGTTGTTTTGTTCCCATTTATAAAAATTACTTGAGTCTGCAACTATAAATAAAGAATTTTCAATCTTAATATTTTTTTTTATCTCAAGATCTAGATCATTGAAAAGATCTAATGAATTACTCTGAGTTGAATATATGATGTTCATATTATTCTAAATAAAGTGACAAGTTTAACTCGTCTAATAGTTTTTTAGCACCTAAATCATTTAAGTGATCTTGGTTTCTATAAAAATTACCTGGTCGACAATAATTGTCATCACAAAATATTTTTGAAATATCTAAATATTCAAAATTATTATTTTTGGTCAAATTATTTATAATTTCACCGTATTCTGAAATCATGTGATTATATTCAGTTATTTTTATTTTCATTTCATATTGATTTCCAAAAATAATTTGTCTTGCATATCTTGATGCATCAAATTTTTCTGAAGAAGGCACGTCTTCAATAAAAATAAATTTTTTGTTCGGGAATAAATCTAAAAGATTTTGTAGTCCATTCATCATAGCAATTTTGCCATTTATGCTTTTATTAGTTGAGGAATCTATGTAATTCAGCATTATCGAATCATACCAATAAGAGTGCAAAATTATATACCTTATACTTTCCTGATTAAGAATTTTAATAAGCTCTTTATGTGCTAACTTATCAGAATTTAGCCTATCTGATCTTGCAAATTTAATAAAAGGTCTATACCCAGCACTATTATATGTTATTCCACCAATATCATATTCTCTTAATAATAAATTCAAAGAACTGTTAAGAGCTCCTGAATGACTGTCTCCAATACTAATTATAAGAGGATCTTTCTGTTCTGCACCAATGAAACATTTATTATTATTAGAGTGCATACATGTATAGTCATAGTCCTTTTCAATATTTCTAATAGCCTCAGATACTTTGTCATTTTTAAGAATTTGAGCAGCATTTTCTTGTCTTGCATAAAATCCCATGATTAAGGTAAGGACAAAGAGTGCCCCACATAGCGAAAAAATTGAAAGTTTTGATTTAAAGAATATTTTTTTACGAATTTTATTTTCTAAATAAAATGTGCAAATATGAGCGAGCATTATTGAGATAAAAATTATATATATCTGATAATAAAGTAACCCATTGGGAAAAAAATATTTGTGCATAGCAACAACAGGCCAATGAAATACGTAAAGAGCATAAGAGATTTGACCAAAGTAAACTAAAATTTTTGAAGATAAAATTCGATAGGACAATGAATTGACTTGCAACCCAGACAAGATTAAAAGAGAACTTCCAAGAACAGGTGCAAGCTGAAAATACCCAGGAAAGAAAGACTCTGCGCTAAACTCAAAAATACTGAAGTATACTAAAAATAGGCCAAGTAAGCCCAGTATGTTAAAGAATACTTTTTGAATATTTATTTTATCTATGTAACAGGCGATTATTGAACCAGCGACAAGTTCCCATGCTCTTGTAAATATCAAATAAAATGAATAATTTTGATTTACTTCAGAATATAAAATATTGAGATAAAAACTTAATAGGAAAATTATGAAAAATAATATTGGCAATAACTTCTTATAAGTTTTTATAAAGCTTAATATAAAAACTGTTGCTGGTAATATTAAATAAAATTGCTCTTCTACACTTAATGACCAAGTATGCAACAAAGGCTTTAATTCCGCAGGTCCTCCAAAGTATCCAACCGAGTTATAGAAAAAAACATTAGATAAATAGAAATTAGAATATATTGAGCTCGTTCCAAGCGAATATAAATCATTCGGAAGAAATAATAAAATTCCAATTAAAAGAACAAAAAATTGGCATATGAAGATTGTTGGCAAGAGCCTTCGCATCCTACTTTCATAAAAGTTTATAAAAGAAAATGAATTTGTATGAATTTTTTTTAGGATATTTTTCGTTATAAGAAAGCCTGAAATTACAAAAAAAATATCAACACCCAGGAATCCACCCTTGAACATCACTAAGTCTAGATGAAAAAGAACAACTGGGATTATTGCTAAAGCCCTAAGTCCATCAATATCTGGTCTGTAAGCTAAAGAGTTTGTGGACATTGATTTACTAATTTTTAATAGTTAAATATCTTCTTGATAGATTAAAGCTTTCAGATGAAATTGATACCGCATGATGTTTTATATCTTCATATGAACAATTTTTAATATACCCAAGTCCTTTAATGTTGTTATATTTAATTTTTTTGTGTCCAAAAAGTTGTTGAAGAACATAACAAGTCGAAACCCTTTTATCAATTAGGCCGTTAATACTATTATTTGAAAATTGAATTGCATTTAAGAAGTCAAAATCAAAACAAGGAGTTTTATCTTTAGGTGATATATATTCTGGTCCGTCGATCAAAATAAAATCATAATTCTTTTTTGGCAAGTCTCTATAACAGACTCCTCTGAACATTGAGAAGGTTTTTTCTTCAATATCTGATAAAACAAAACTTGTTATTTCTTTGAATTCGTTAGGCAAAATCTCATATGCCATCTCATACCATGCTTTGTGATTTTCCATACAAGTAATCTTCCCTTGTAAGCCAGTTTCATCAAAATTTTCTCTTAAAGCATTCGCAATTACTACCGTAGTTACGCCAGGACCACACTCTAGCACCTCAATTGGTTTATGCTTTTTTATTAATTTATAAAGCTCCCAGTAGTCTGTATAGCTGCAGCCTGTGGAAGAGGTTTTTTTATGATAATCATTAATGTCACTCCAAAGTTTATGATTTTTTTTAATTTTATAAATAGACCAGTTCTCATAAATTTTTCTAATTATAATTTCAAAATAATTTTTTTTAAAAATTGAAGAATTTATCATTTTGTATATTCTGTTGTATTAAATTTATCCAAATTATTTCCAATCCACTCAATGGTTTTTTGTAATCCCTGTTCGAATGCAACTTCGTCAGACCAATTTGTGAATTTTTTTATTTTTTTATTACATGCAATTAATCTGTTTACCTCGCTTTTAGAAGGCCTTATCCTATCTTCGTCAGTGATTACATCAACAGATGAATTAGTTATTTTGCATATTAAGTCAAATGTTTCTTTAATAGACCATTCTTTTCCAGATCCAATATTAACTGCATTACCTTCTGCCTCCTCTGAAAGGGCCAATAAAGACATGCCATTTACCGTATCGGATACATAGTTAAAATCTCTTGTTGGCGACAGTGAACCTAACTTTATTTCTTTTTTTTTGGTCAATATTTGGCTAATAATAGTTGGAATAACTGCTCGTGCAGTTTGTCTTGGGCCATAGGTATTAAATGGTCTTGCTGTAACTACTGGTAATTTAAATGATAAATAATAGCTTTCTGCAAGTTTATCAGCAGAAATTTTACTGGCCGAATAAGGTGATTGTCCAACTAAAGGATGGTCTTCGCTAATTGGAACTGATTGAGCACTTCCATAAACTTCAGATGTAGAAACATGAACCAATCTAGTAAGAGAATCGTTTCTTTTACATGCTTCTAAAACATTAAGAGCACCAGATATATTTGTCTCAAGATAAGACCTAGGAGCATCGTAACTATATGGAATCGCAATCAAGCTGGATAAATGAAAAACATATTCACAGCCTTTAACACCGTCTAATATTCTTTCAGAGTCCCTAATATCTCCTTTTAAAATATTTATATTATCTAATATTTCATGATCTAAGTCCTTTAACCAACCATTCTCATTCCACGAATTATAATAAACCAATGCCTTTACATTAGCACCGTGTGAAACGAGGCTTTCTACTAAGTGACTACCTATAAAGCCATCACTTCCAGTTACAAAAATGTTTTTTCCATTTAATTTATTAAAATTCATCATGACTATTATATAACTCCCTAGCTTCCATTAAATCGTTTGAAGTTCCGATATCACTCCAATATTCATGAATTGGAAATATAGTTACTTCTTTCTTATTTTTTAAATAATCTGAAATTAGATCGGTCATATTAAATTTAATTCCTTTTGGAACTTGTTTAAGAGCCTTAGGAGACAAAACATAAATACCAGCGTTACATAAAAAATTTTCAGAAGGTTTTTCAATCAACTGACTTACAACAGGACCATCGTTTTTAATTACTCCAAAAGGAATATCAATATTGTATGAGAATGTTGCAACAGTTAGTTCATTTTCCTGATCATTATGAAATTTTAACAATGATTCAAAATTTGAATTAGTTAAGACATCTCCATTCATAACAAGCAATGGCTTTGAAGGATTTTCAGGAAGCAAAGATAATGCACCACCAGTGCCCAAACTTTCATTTTCTCTTAAATAATTAATTTCAATATTGTGGGAATCGCCATTACCAAAATGATCCTCAATAACATTGCTTAAGTAATTAACAGCAAGGTAGACTTTTTTAATTCCTGCATTTGATAACTTTTTAATTTGCCTTTCCAATAATGGAACGCCTCCAATATCAACCATTGGTTTCGGTATATCATTTGTAATTGGTCTCAGCCTCATACCAAGCCCACCTGCCATTATTACCGCAAAGGAGAAGTCAAGATCATTAATTTTATTTTTAGCCTCAGATATTTCTGAGATATGGAAAAGTTTTATGAAAATATTATCTTGATTGACAATTGGTATAGTTAGAATATTGTTTTTTTGCATTAATTTAAATAAGTCTTCTGGTGAAGAGTTATCCTTTGCAGAAATTGGAAATCTGTTCATTGCATCACATACTTCTGTTTTTAAATCGCCACCATGAAGCAAACATCTTCTTACATCACCATCTGTAAGAGTTCCCATAAGTTTTTTATTCTCATCTAAAACAATTGCAATTCTTTTTTTATTTTTTTCAATTGCATTAATTGCTTCAATTAAAGTTGATTTTGAATCCAAAAATGAGGACATTATCTATACCATCCATTTTTAATCTCGCCCTTTAACGACATTTTTTTTCTAATAAGATCCTTATTTAAACTAATTGAAGCTAATATTTCTGCAATTTTTTTTCCTGCATCTCCAAGCCAATAAGGATTAGGAGAATTAAAACATTTCTTTCTAAAATCATTGTCATATAAACCTTTACGTATTGAATTATAAATTTCATCTGCGTCATAATCTGCATCTATAACATTCTCTCCTCTCAATCTGCTGTCTTGTCTTGAACCAATATTAACTGTAGGACAAAAGAAAGCTGGGGTTTCTTTTAATCCTGAAGATGAATTGCCTACGCATACTACATTTTTGTTATTATCCAAAGAGAGTCCAAGAATACCATGGTATAAGTATCTTCCTAAAGAAATATGAACATGAATATTATTAATATTCTTTTCTCTAAGATTTTCTAATTCATCTATTATTTTTTTGCCACCTGCATCATTATTAGGATAAGTAAGAATAACTTGAACATCCTCCTTCGCATGTCTTAAAAGCGCTTTCAATGATGGCAGTAACTGATTTACTGATTCATCGAATTCAGTTGTTACAGAATGCTGAGTGAACAAAATGATTGGTTTATTAGTATCAATATCTAGCTCTCTCTCAATTTCACTTGGCTTTGCATAATTAGATTCGGATATTAAATCAATTGCAGGAAATCCAACTGTATGAACTCTCCAATCTTCTTCTCCCATTGCAATAATCCTATTTGTTGCCTGTTGGTTAGTTGTAAAATGAAGATGAGACAGTTTAGTCATTGCATGTCTTACTGAATCATCAAGCGCTCCCCCTTCAGTTATATCTCCACCTTCTATGTGCGCAGTAGGAATATTCATTTGAGTCGATGCTATCACTGCAGCAAGTCCTTCAAATCTATCTGCGTAAACCACCATCATGTCGGGTTTTATTTTCGAGAGTGTTTTACTTATGTTTAAAATTCCACTGCCAATAGCTTGTGCAGTCGAGAAAAGAGAATCGGCATCCATTTCAATATCAATTTGAGCGGAAATTTCAAATCCATCAGATTCAATTTCTTCAAGAGTTCGACCAAAATTATCATCTAGATGTGCTCCGGATACTAACAATCTATATTCAAGTGCTGGATGCTCTTTTACTGCTTTAAGGATTGGAAATTGAAGACCATACTCTGCCCTATTTCCTGTGAATATTGCTACGATTTTTTTATCCATTGACTTCCCCATTTTCAATAAGATCTAAGATCCCGGTTTCAATTGATGTCTCAGGATACCATCCAATTATATTATATATATGTGTAATATCTAGCTGTATATTTGAAACTGGCAAATTTTTATATTTTGAAATTATCTTTGTATTTTTTTTACCATAAATAGCAAGAATTTCCTTAGCGAGGCTTCCAACCGAGATAGAATCTCCCGAGCCTAAATTAAAAATTCCGCTAGCATCAGATTTTATTCCTAACATAAAAGCATTAACAACATCACTTACATATATAAAATCTCTAGCCGATTCTAAAGAATTCAAAACAATTCTATCATTATTAATTTGTTTTATAATGTCACTGATAACATTGTATTTTGACATTTTAGGGCCAAATACATTTGCAATTCTGAAAATAATATTTTTATCATTATTGAAAAAATTTTCTGAGAATATTTTTATCCTAGAATATTCATCATAGGGTGAAATTAATTCATTCTCTTTTCGAGGTTTTAAAATTTTATCACCATATACTGCTGCAGAAGAAGCATAAATGACTTTCTTATATTTTTTAGAATTTATATGATCAAGAAGATTTTTATTAGTCTGATATGCATCATCTTTTTTATTATTTGTTATGTTTCTTTGATTAGTTTCAGCTAAATGAATTAGGATATCTCCATCAGGCAAATCCATATAGTTTGCAGAATGATAAAAACCTTCTTTTTTTTGTCTTGAGACTGCAACGAAGTCATATTCAAGATTTTGAAGCATCTGAAGAATGTGCGAACCCAAAAAACCTGATGCACCTGAAATTATGACTTTCATATTAAAAAATTTTCATAAATAAAACTTAAATTGTTTTAGATTATAAATCTATAAGAATCATTCGATTTCAGATTTTTTTATTTGATATCCAGGTTGAATATCGCAGGTAGCTTTTTTACCTATCAATGACTCAAAATCATCAGCACTATAGTCACCACCACCTGGTCTTTTTACCCATATATTTTCCATTGAAAGCGAATCTCCTTTTTTTATTTTTTTAATGCATACTACTGAAGCAAAAGCAAAAGCAATTGTAGGTGCTTCCTCATTTACAGGTCCTTTATTATCTCCTTTGGCTGAATAAATATTTCTTGATCCTTCAACTAAGTCGCTAAGGGCGAGTGGATCCATTGAGCATGATATATCCGGACCTTCTCGTGTCATGCTGTCTGTAAAATGTCTTTCTAAAATTGAAGCGCCAAGAGCAACAGCACCAAAACATGTATGATTTGAAGTAGTATGGTCGGATAGTCCTATAACCGCATTAGGAAATGCATCTTTTAATACATTCATTGCGTCAAGTCTTACAAGTTTATGAGGAGTAGGATAAATATTTGTTGTATGAAGCAAAGCATATGGAACATTTGCATTTTCTAAAATTTGAACAGATTTCCTTACAGAGTCAATCGTATTCATCCCAGTGCTTAAAATTATTGGCTTTCCATAGTCAGCAATATGTTTCAATAAAGGATAATTATTGCATTCGCCTGATCCAATTTTATAAGCTGGAACATCAAAACTCTCTAATCTTACTGCTGCCGCCCTTGAAAATGGCGTGCTTATAAAAATTCCACCCTCTTGCTTTACAAAATTCATTAACTCAAGCTCGTCCTCTTCCGATAGAGCACAATCCTTCATAATTTCATATATTGAGATATCTGCATTTCCAGGAATCACCGATTTAGCCTCAAATGACATTTCGTCTTCAACAACATGAGTTTGATGCTTTATAAAGTCAGCACCAGAATCTATGGCTAGCTTAGCAATCTTTTTTGCCTCTTCAACAGAGCCATTATGATTGATTCCAATTTCAGCTATAACAACAGGAGGATGATTGTCACCAATCTTTAAACCTTCGATTTCAAATTCATTCATTTTTCATTAACAATTTTACATATTCTAGATCAATGTTGTCATCAATATCAATACTATCAATATTAGACATAATGTAAGGCAAAACATTTTCATCAGGTATTTTTCCAGAACTTAAAAAGTTTAGTTTATTAAAAATATAGATTGCCCCATTTGGATAATATGTTAATTCAGCTTTTTGTCTAATTTCAGAATTAGTATTGTTTTTAAATAAAGTTTCTAGGTAATTATTTCGTAAATGAAATGTTTTTGACGGTAATTGCTTAGATTTACTAACGCTTATCACAGACATACAATCATTTAATTGAAAAATCTTTAGTGCTTCATTTATATGACTGCTATCCCTTAAAGGTGACGTTGGTTGTAAATACAAAATTGTGTAGTCATCCGAATCGTCTTTTATTTCACTGATAAAATGTTTTATAACTTCAGAAGATGTTGATTCGTCTGTTGCCAATGATTCAGGTCGAAGAATAGCATTAACTCCTAGAGATTTAGCATAATCTAGAATTGAAGTTGAGTCCGAGCTAGTATAAATAGATTCTTTTGGACACACTTTTAAAGCTTCTTGAATAGTATAAAAAATAAGTGGTTTGCCATTAAGAATGGTCATATTTTTATTCTTAATTCCTTTAGATCCCGCTCTAGCAGGAATTAATATTTTCATTATATTTTCTTTTTTCTTAAAAGGATCGATGTTGTTGAAATTAAATCAAAATCTTCACCAAATTTTGATCTTATGAATTCAATTAAAGAAAAATTAAAATATTTTTTAAAATCTAGCTTTTTAAAATTATTGTTTTCACTCAGTATTCTCAAGGATTTTTGACTGTAACCTTGTAAATGTTGAAACGGTGCCATTAAATGGTTAACTTTTCCATCATATGGCCAATCATCAACAAAGTTTTTATAGTTAGCTCTTTGTGTATTTGGGACAGATATATAAACAAGTGTTTCTGAATGGCACATATTTAAGATTTTGTTCATTACGTCATCAGGGTCGATTAAATGTTCAAGAACTTGATTACAAAATATAACATCAAATTTCTTTGTTTTTAGGTCAGCAAATTCATTTACAAGTGAATATTTTGTTGAATTATTCATTCTGGAAATATGCTCATCATATGCTGTAACTTTGAAATAATCTGCTGCGGTGTCAGACCACAAACAATTACCTGCACCAAAATCAAGAAAAGTTTTAGCATGGGGCATAATTTTTTTTATAGATTGAAGAATATTATTTTTATATTTTTTTTGAACAGCAGACTGTCTAGAAGAACTTTCTTTATATCTGCTTGCATGAATTTCATACATTTGTTTAATTTTAGTTTCACTTGGTAACTCAGAATAAAAAAAATGTCTGCAATTATTGCATCTACAAAGAGAGGTTTTAACGTTATCTAGCATAGACTCTAGGTAACCATCATAATATTTTTTACTATACTCACTAAAACTCTCCAAAGTTTCTCCTGCAAGCGTTTTTACGACAAAGGTATCTAATGAATTACATACTGAACATTTATTCATTATATTTCTGCATTTTTTAAATTATAAAATAAGTCATACTTGTCTTTATCAATTTTCATGTCAATTATCTTTTTATGAGGCACAGCCAAGATTGCAAACGAAAACTTATAAATACTATCTTTAGAAACTAATTTATTTTGAGTTTCTTTTGTTAGCTCATCTATATTTAGAACTGGATCATAAATACTAATTTCAAATCCGAAATCCTCTAAATGTTTTATCAAGTCAAAAACCTTTGAATTTCTTAAATCGGGACAATTCTCTTTAAAAGTAAGTCCGAATATCAAAATCTTATTGTTGATATTATCTTTCTTACTACATCCAATTTTTCTTTTGATAATTTTTGCAATTTCCAAGGACATATTCTCATTTATGGCTCTTCCAGCTAATATCATTTTTGGATCATGTCCAAGTTGTTTTGATTTGTAAGCCAAATAATGAGGATCTACACCAATGC
>MDSV01082383.1_pt1 | contig 10615 bp, 11 predicted proteins | sample 810851 | NCBI WGS metagenome assembly MDSV01 (sample SAMN05326640, study PRJNA326480) | marine metagenome | isolation source: seawater | place: Atlantic Ocean: North East | collected 2012 | reverse complement strand
TTTACCTTTATGGGATTTGTTAGGTGTTGGATTAGGTTTTGGTTCAACAATATTAGGTAAAAAAGCTGCAATGTTATGTACAGCTTCTGTTGAAGAGGTAATCGATGAACATTATCAAAATCAAATAAATCAACTTGGTGGTGACGAAAAAGAACTCAAAAAGAAAATAATCAAGTTCAGGAATGATGAATTACATCATAAGGATATTGCGTATGAAAGAGGTGCATCGAAAGATGGTTTATATTCAATTTTGGATAAAATAATCAAAACAAGCTCAAGAATTGCAATAAATATATCTGAGAAAATTTGATCTAAGGTTCTAACTCTACATCCCAATATAAATAATCCATCCAGCTTTCATGTAGGAAATTAGGAGGGAAATGCTTTCCATTCTTATGTAGATCTTCATTAGATGGCTGACATGGTTTTTTATTTAAAATCATTCCAGAACTTTTAAGTAATCTTCCCCCTTTTTTTACATTACATCCTGAGCAGGCTGTAACGACATTATCCCAGTTTGTTTTGCCCCCTTTTGATCTTGGTAATAAATGATCAAAAGTTAAATCTTTGTTACTTCCGCAATATTGACAGGAAAATTTATCTCTTAAAAAAACATTAAATCTTGTAAAGTTTGGATTTGACTGTGGTTTAATGAATGATTTTAAAGCAATTACACTAGGAAGCTTCATGCTAAAAGTTGGACTTCTAATAACCCTGTCATAATTACTAACTATAGTGACTCTATTTAGGAATACTGATTTAATTGAATCTTGCCAACACCATAAAGAAAGAGGAAAATAACTTAAGGGTCTATAGTCTGCATTTAGAACTAATGCAGGACATTTCTCTAATGAAAAATTTGTTTCAGATTCTATATTCATTAAAGTAGCTTAGCTTAAATATAATAATTTTTCAATGGGTCAATGTTAAACATTATTTAAATTTTTTTTTAAAAAGTTTAAAGCATAGCTTGATGCTTCTACTGATATATGGTGATCACAATTTTTAATCATTTTTGTATCAATATTTATTTTATTTCTTATAAAAAAATCTTTTGCATCTAGCAGACAAGATGGTGGTACGATTTGATCCATATCTCCATGGATTAGCAAAGTATCAATTTTAGATTTTATTCTTGGTGATAAATCATTTGGATCTATAATTTTTCCAGAAAATCCTAAAATAGAATTCAATTTTTTTGATCTAGTTAATCCTAAATTTATAGAAATCATGCAGCCTTGACTAAACCCGCCTAAACATATTTTACTGTCATCTAAATTAAAATTTACTTTAACTTCTTCAATATAATTATTAATTATTTTTTCAGCTTTATAAGTTCCATTTAAAATATCAGCTAGATTTTCTGAAGAAAGATCAAACCATTGAAATCCATTAGGATTTATTGAACAATTTTCATGACCATCAGGACATAAAAAAATTGTATTTTTTAGATGTCTTTTCCAACTATGTGTTAAGCTAGAGATATCCTTACCATCTCCACCATAGCCATGCAGTAAGATTATGGCATTTTTTATTTCGTCTTTGTCATCTGATCTTATAATAGATGTGTTTAAACTAAATTTCATAAATCTATTTAGTCATATGTTTTGAGCCATTCAACTAGTTTTTTGTCTTCGAAATCAACTGAACCTAAAATTCTTGCAAACTCATCTCCATCTTTATTAATTAATATAGTTGTTGGGATGCCTCTTAGCATAAGTAAATTTGCTAATTTGTTAGAGTCTTCAAAGAATATCTCTAAATTTTTAATTCCAATTTTTTCATAAAATTTAATTGATTTATTTAAATTTTCTTTTCCTACGTTTATAGGTAAAATTATCAAATTTTTAAAATTTTTGTTGGATTTAAGATTGTCTAAAGAAGGCATTTCTTTTTTACAGGGCGCACACCAAGTAGCCCAAAAATTTAAGATTATTAATTTCTTTTTATAATCGTTTAAATTAACGATAGTTCCATTTTTATCTTTAAAATTTATATCTTTACTTAATTTTCTTACCTCTTTATGTACCATCAAATTATCAAATTTAGGAACTTCTATTGAATAAACTGTACTTGTTGATAATAAATAAATTATAAAAATAATTATTTTTTTAGGGATATAAATATTCATAGTTTAAGTATAATTAGATAGCATGGGCAAAATTAAAAACAATAATGCAATTTGGAACAGTAGAATTAAAGCAAAAATATCTCCTGTTTTTCAAAAATTTGGGAGCTCGATTAGTATTGATAAGAGACTGTTTAATGAAGATATAACTGCATCAATTGCACACGTTGAGATGCTTTACAGTCAAAAAATAATTAATTTAAAGGTAAAGAATAAAATAGTCTGGGGACTTAAAAAAATTCTTATAGAAATTAAGAAGAAAAAATTTGAATTTAAAGAACAACTTGAAGATATTCATATGAATATAGAAAAAAGATTATTTGAAATTATAGGCGATGATGCAGGTTTTATACATACTGCAAGATCAAGAAATGATCAGGTTATAACGGATTTAAAATTATGGATGAGAGATTCGACCAATGAACTTTTGAAATTACACAATATTATTATAAAGAGTTTTTTAAGTGTAGCAGAAAAAAATATAAAAACTATCATGCCAGGTTTTACCCATTTAAAAAATGCTCAACCTATATCATTCGCTCATTATCTTTTAGCTTATGTAGAAATGTTTAAAAGAGACAAAAATAGATTAAAAAATAATTTAGAGGATTTGTTAGAAAATCCTCTTGGTGTTGCTGCATTGTCAGGAACATCATTTAATATAAATAGAAACTACACAACTAAAAAACTTAAATTTAATAGACCCTCAAAAAATTCTATTGATACAGTTTCAAATAGAGATTTTGTTCTAGATTTTTTATATGCGAATTCTGTTTGCGCAATGCACATCTCAAGATTTGCAGAAGAGTTTATAATCTGGAATTCTGATGCTTTTGATCTTATTACCCTTAAAGATAATGTTGTAACTGGATCTTCTATTATGCCACAAAAGAAAAATCCCGACCCTTTAGAAATATTAAGAGGAAAAAGTGGGAAAAGTTTTGGTCACTTATTTTCCATGCTAACAATTCTTAAAGGCTTGCCACTTTCATATTTTAAAGATCTTCAAGATGACAAAGAACTAATTTTTAATTCATTTGATCAAACCAAAAGCTGTTTACTAATTTTAAATGAAGTTTTAAAAAATTTTATTAGTAATAAAAAAAAAATGTTTAATTTGGCAAACAAGGGTCATGTAACTGCAACAGATTTTGCTGATTACTTAGTTAAAAAAAATAATTATACTTTTAGAAATGCATATAAAATAACTTCTGAGCTAGTAAATTATTGTGATAAAAAAAACAAAAAATTATCTGATTTAAGTTATGCTGAAATAAAAAAACATGAACCGTCAATAAAAAATGATGTTTTAGATGTATTTAATTTAGAAAAATCAGTAAATTCAAAAAAATCCTATGGCGGAACATCTTTTGACAATATAAAAAAAATGATAAGGAACTATAAAAAAGAAATTAAATGAAGCATTTAACGATAATACTATTTTTACTAATATTACTTGGTTCATGTGGAAAAAAAGGAGATCCCGTTTACAAAGAAAGTAAAATATATATTAATTTTTCAAAAATTATCTGATGATTTATAAAAAAAATCAACTATTTATCGAAAATATTAACGTACTTCGAATTGCAAAAAAATTTGGTACGCCTACTTACTGTTATTCAATCAATAAATTAAAGGAAAATATTTTAAAATTTAAAAGAAATTTTAAAAGTATAAATCCATTAATTTGTTTTTCAGTTAAATCAAATAATAATTTACAAATATTAAAAACTATTAAAGAGTATAACCTAGGTGCTGACGTAGTTTCAAAGGGTGAATTATTAATAGCTTTAAAAGCAGGTATATCACCAAAAAAAATAGTGTTCTCTGGAGTTGGAAAAACAAATGATGAAATTAAATTTGCGATTGATAAAAATATACTTCTAATTAATGCCGAATCTGAAAGTGAAATTAGCTCAATTGAAAAGATAGCAAATACAAAAAAAAAGTGTGTAAACATAGGTATTAGATTAAATCCAAACATAGATGCTCTAACAAATAGTAAAATTTCAACAGGTCGAAAAATTGATAAATTTGGTCTTGATAAACAAACATTTTTAAAAGTACTAAACAAATATAAATTTTCTAAAAATTTAGATATTAGATGTTTAAGTGTTCATATTGGAAGTCAAATTACTGATTTTAAACCATATACCAAAATGGTTAAAGAAATTGAAAAAATACTATCAAATATAAACCATAAATTTGATTTTATTGATTTTGGTGGAGGAATGGGAATTCAATATAATATGAATGGCAAAGTTTTGAATTATAAAAAATACTTATTGAGCATTCAAAATTTTTTAAAAAAATTTTCTGTAAAGGTAATTTTTGAACCTGGTAGATCTATTAGTGGTAATATTGCTATACTACTTACTAAAGTAATATATATCAAAAAAAGTAAAGATAGAGACTTTGTAATTCTTGATGCGGCAATGAATGATCTTATGAGACCAGCTTTATATGGATCTTTTCATAAAATAATTCCTGTAAGAATAAGCAAAAAATTAAATAAAAAAATTCATAGTTTTGTTGGTCCAGTATGTGAAACTACTGATCAATTTCTTTCTGTAAAAAAATATAATAAACTAAACGAAAATGATTATTTAGCTATCTGCGATGTTGGAGCCTATGGAATGGTACTCTCTTCAAACTATAATTTAAGAGTTAAACCAGCAGAGATAATAGTAGATAAGTCAAAGGTAAAATTAATAACAAAAAGACAAAATTTAAAAGATATTATTTAGTATAATTAATGTTAAGAGTGTTTTTCATATTGATTTTTTATTTTGGTATAGTTGTAATTTCATTATTTTTTTTACCAGCATTATTACTTCCTCAAAAGGTTACTCTTTACGGAGGTAAAATAATGGGAATTTGGTCCAAAATCTGTTTGAAATATTTATTATCCGTAAAAATTGAGATTAGAGGAGAGGAAAATATTATTAAAAACGAAAAATTTTTTATTGCATGCACACATCAATCTGCTTTCGAAACATACTATCTACAGGTAATTTTTAATAAACCTGTCTTTATATTAAAAAAAGAATTAACAAAAATACCTATCTTTGGATGGTATTTAAAAAAAATTGGATCTATCTCTATAGATAGAAACAAAATAAATAAAGAAAACTTATTTTTCATGGATAAAATAAAAAAAAATTATCAAAAAAATGATAGACCAATAGTAATTTTTCCCCAAGGTACGCGTATGGATATGCTTGATAGATCAAATTTTAAAAAAGGTGTAACAAGAATTTATGATGAATTACAAATCAAATGCCAACCAGTTGTAATGAATTCTGGTTCTATTTGGCCAAAAGAAGGTAAAATATTTAGAAATAAAACTTTAGTTATTTCTATATTAAAATCTATAGACCCAGGTTTAGAAAGTGAGCTTTTTTTAGAAACCTTACAAAAAAATATTTATAATGAGTTAGAAGGTCTGCCTAATTAACCTTTCATTGGCATCACTACATAAATACTATCAAAATCAGATGGATCTTTTATTAAGGCGGGCGAACCAACATCTTTTAAATAAATCTCAATTTTTTCTCCCTCGAGTTGAGAGGCTATATCTATTAGATATTTTGAGTTGAAACTTATATCTAAATCATGATCGAATTTTACGCTCAAATTTTCTTTTCCATCTCCACTATTTGTATTATTTACTGACAGATTAAGAGAGTCTTTTGATAAACTAAATTTTACACCATCCTTTTTATCTAAAGAAACGGAAGCTACACGATCTACAGAGTTTAAAAAAAGTTTTAAATCAATATCAAGTTTTTTTTTATTTTCTTTAGGAATAACTTGCAAATAGTTAGGAAATTTTCCATCAATTAATTTTGATATCAATATACTATTATTTAATTCAAATTTAATTTTAGAACTAATATTAGAAACCTTAACATCTCCAGAATAATCCTCCAAAAGAGAACATAATTGAAAAATTGTTTTTTTTGGTAATATTATTGGCTCAAAATCAATTTTACTTTCTAATCTCACTTTTGATACTGACATTCTATGACTATCTGTAGCTGCTGCAGTTAAAAAAAAATTAGAATCAACTTGAGTTTGATGCAAAAAAATACCACTAAGATAATGTCTGGTTTCATCATTTGAGACTGAAAACCTACATTTGTTTAAAACTTTTAGTAATGACTTTGAGTTAATAGTAAATTCATTCTGATTAAAATTTTCATCAGTTAATGGAAATTCTTCAGCATTCATGCAATTTAAATTAAACACTGATTGCTCAGATTCTAAATGAATTTTATTATTTTCACCATGGGAAAAATTGATTTTTTTTCCAGATTGAATTTTTCTAACTATATCGTACAAAGTTGATGACGTAGTTGTGGTTTTTCCCTCTTCCAAGACTTCTACATCTTTTATTTGATGTATAAAAATAAGGTCTAGATCAGTTGCGGTTATAGTTAATTTGTTGTCTTTAGTAACAAGAAGAACATTAGAGAGGATCGGTAAAGTACTCCTTTTTTCTATAACACCTTGACAATAGTTTAGAGACTTTTGAAGATCTTGCTGATTTACGTTAAATTTCATTTTCCTGATTATATAAAATTTTATTTTTAAGACTATCAATATTAACGTTCAGCTCAGAATCCTCCTTTCTTAGCCTCTCAATTGTTTTAACTGAATGAATTACAGTCGTATGATCCCTATTTGAGAAAGATCTACCAATTTCTGGTAAGGATTTTGATGTTAATAATTTAGACAAGTATATAGCTGTCTGCCTTGGTCTTACTAAATATCTTGACCTTCTGGATGAAAGCATTTCATTTTTACTTATTTTAAAAAACTTACAAACCAATGTCTGAATTAGATCAATAGTGACTTTATTCTCCGACAGGTTTAACAGATCTTTTAAAATAACTTTTGTTTCTGAAATGGTAGGAGCTTTATTGTATATTCTTGAAAATGAAACCACTCTGTTAAGGGCTCCAACTAATTCTCTAATACTTCCTCTTATTTCTGTACTAATAAATTTTTGGATTTCTACACTTACATTAACTTGACCTGAATAATATAATTTTAATTCTTCCGATCTAGCTTTTACAATTTTATATCTGAGTTCAAATTCTGGACTTTGAATGTCTATAACTAATCCACCTGAAAATCTTGATTTTATTCTTTCTTGTATTCTACTTAATTTGTTTGGAGGTCTGTCGGCTGAGAGTATTATTTGAGATCCTTTATCCAACAAAGCATTGAAAGTATGAAAAAATTCCTCTTGCATAGCTTCTTTGCCATTCATAAACTGTATATCATCGATTAAAAGAATATCTGTGTTTCGAAAGTATTCTTTAAATTTTACCATTTCATTAGATTTAATTGATTTAACAAACTGATACATAAATCTCTCAGCAGAAATAAACATTACTTTATATTTTTTTTTAAGTTCTAATCCTATTGAATTTAATAAATGTGTTTTCCCCATACCAACTCCACTATATAAATATAAAGGATTATATCTTGAAATTTCTTGAGATACTTTTTTTGCTGCTTCGAAGGCTAACTTGTTGCTGTCTCCGATAATAAAATTTTCAAAACTTTTGTTAGGGTCAATTCTATTATACTGAAGATAAGAGTCTTTAATAAAGGAGATATTTTCTTTTGAGCTGTTAATTTTATCTTCTATTTCAAATTTATTTTCTTCTGCATTTAATTCTTTTTTTTCTTTTATTAAAAATTCAATCCTAGAAATTTCTTTATTAAAACTTTTTACTATTTGTAATATTTGATCTAAATATCTAGAAGTTATCCAATCTCTAATAAATCTAGTCGAAACTGATATTAAAATATAATTATTTTGTTCCTCTATAAAATCAATTTTTTTTAACCAACTTTCAAATATGTCGTTACCAAAAGTAACCACCATTTCATTTTGTATTTTTTTCCAATCTATTTTTTTACCAGAAACTGCGCTTAAATTTTTATTTAAAATATTTTTCATGAGAATGGTCCACTTAAGGCTTATAAAAAACTAATGCAATAATTAAATTTTAAAAATAAAAAAAATTTAAAATCTATAATTGAATAAATTCTAGCGAGAATTTTTTTTAAATTATTAATTGAATTTTAAAAATTTTATTTCGTAAATTAAATTTACCTATTTTTTTAAATTCTACATTTAGTGAAATATCAGATTTTTTTTTTATATCTTGTAGTTTAAATTTCTTTTTTTAATATTTAACTCTAAAATTGAATTTTTGAAATGTATCTTTTAACAAAACCTAACTACCCAAGGTTGTTAAAGAGCATTGATTTTTTTTGTTATTCTTGAAATATTTCTTGACGCATTATTTCTTTTAATAATGCCAGTCTTAGCAACTCGCATAAGTTCTGAGTTTAATTTTGGCAAAAAAGCTAAGGCTTCTTTTTTGTTTTTACTTATCAATAAACTATTCATCTTTTTAATAGCATTTCTATATTTGCTTTTTCTGGATCTGTTGACTGCTGTTTGTTTATTTATAACTCTTATTCTTTTAATTGCTGATTTTATGTTAGCCATAGACGCGATGATATAACCTGCTATTTATTTTTGGTCAATATATTAATTTCTATTTTTGACATAATTTGCAATAAAAAGTTGATCTATTAGATATAAAAATCTTCGTTATTTTTCCAGTACAATTTTTTCTAGGACATATAGTGTTTTCTTTTCCATAAACTTTAAATTCATCCTGGAATTTACCTTTATTTCCCGAAGTATTTTGGAAATCCCTAATTGAAGAACCACCTTTTTTTATCGCATTTTTTAGGATTTTTTTTGAAAAAATTATTAAATCTTTGAGATTTTTTAATTTCAAATTATGTGTTTTCTTAGTTGGGATTATACCTGCTGAGAATAAAATTTCATTTACATATATATTACCTAATCCTGAAATTATATTTTGATCAAGCAATGTACTTTTAATATTTTTTTTTATATGTTTGAATTTAACTTGAATATAATTTAGATTAAATCTTCTTTCTGGTGGTTCGGGTCCGAGTCTTTTAAAATATAATTTAAGTTTTTCTAAATTATCTATTATTTTAATAAAACCAAATCTTCTAGGATCATTATAAACTAACTTAAATTTTGAAAAGAATATTTCAACATGATTATGTTTTATGGGAAGTTTCAAATCTTTGTAAAAACTCAAATTTGTATTTCTATTATTTATATTTCTAACTAAATGTAAAGTACCAGACATTCCAAAATGCATCAAAAGAAACTTGTTATTATCTAAATTAATAACCAAATATTTTGCTTTTCGAGTTACATTTAAAACTTTTGTTTTATTTATATTCTTTTCAAATGTACTGTCCAGTTTGAATCTCAAATTTTTATTATTAATAAGAACTTTTCTAATTTTTTTATGTAAAATAGTTTTTTTTAAAGACTGTTTTATTATATCTACTTCTGGCAATTCTGGCATTTGACACTATATTATTAAAATAAATAAAATATTAAATCATGCGTCAAAATCTACAACAAACAAAAGGCTTGGTACAAAGGGTATTTGATAAAGTTCATAAAAAATATGATTTTATGAATGATGTTATGTCATTTGGCATTCATAGAGTATGGAAAAAAGAATTGCTATACATGATGAATCCATCAATTAAACAAAATTTAATTGATGTTGGCTCTGGTACAGGAGATATAGCAAAACTATATTCTGATTACACAAAAAATAAGACTAAAATATTGTGTGTAGATCCTAACAAAAAGATGGTTGATGCAGGAAAGAAAAGATTAAATAAATATTCAAATATTAAATGGAAAATAAATCATGCTGAAAAATTAGATGTTGAAAGTAATATATTTGATTTTTATACAATTAGCTTTGGTCTTAGAAATACCAAAAATATCAACAAAAGCTTGTCTGAAGCATATAGAGTTTTAAAAAAAGGTGGTAGATTTATTTGTCTTGAATTTTCAAAGATCGAGAACTCAAATTTAAATTTTTTTTATAAAAACTATTCAAAAATAATACCCAAAATTGGTAAAGTAATTGTTGGAGATGAAAAACCTTATGAATACTTAGTTAAAAGCATAGATAATTTTGCAAATCAAAATCAATTAATTGAGATTATGAAAAAAAATAAATTTATAAATTGCAAGTATAGAAACTTAAATGGTGGAATAGTATCAATTCATAGTGGTTGGAAAATTTAATGATAAAAAAAATAATAACATTAGTTAAAATCGCTAGAAAACTTGCAAAATCAGATTTGATAAAAATTTTAGAGAAAAATCATGAAATACCTATTTCTATAAAATTTTTAACTCAACTTTTTTCAATTTCTTTTTCTTCAGATAAAAATAATTTAAAACTAAATGACGAAGAAAGACTTTGTAGATCATTGGAAAGTATGGGACCTACATTCATAAAGCTTGGACAGTTTTTAGCAACTAGGCCTGATATAATTGGGGAAAAGTTATCTGATCAACTAGAAAAATTGCAGGATAAACTT
>MDSV01209791.1_pt1 | contig 10616 bp, 3 predicted proteins | sample 810851 | NCBI WGS metagenome assembly MDSV01 (sample SAMN05326640, study PRJNA326480) | marine metagenome | isolation source: seawater | place: Atlantic Ocean: North East | collected 2012 | reverse complement strand
CTTCAAGTTCCATTGCAGGACTCGCAGGAGGCACCTTGACCCCCCTCACCGCGCCGACGATCGATGGAGGCGGCGTGGGCGATCTTGGTAGTGAGTTGACCCTCGGCACGACCACATACTACTTCCGCCACGATTTCATCTTTAACGGCAATCCGGCCCGGACCACTCTGAATCTACAACTGCTGCTCGATGACGGAGCGATCGTCTATCTGAATGGAACCGAAATTCACCGCGAGAACATGCCGGGTGGCGTGGTAAACCATGACACCCTCGCTCAGAGCGAAATTCAAAGCGCCTCTCTCCTCCCTCCCATTTCTCTTTCTGGAAGCAGCCTGCTCCCCGGCCGTAATACGATCGCAGTGGAAGTTCACCAGAATGCCCCAGGGAGCCCTGACATGACGTTCGGCGCCCTCCTCAGTGCGACCGAGGAGGGGCTCACCCCCGGCGAACGCGACCGCAGCGTTGTATTCAGCGAAATCTCGGCGGGAAGCGACCCCAGCTTCGAGGTTGAAATCACCAACATAAGCTCCAGCGCGGTAGAACTGACCGGCTATCAATTGCGTTCCTCGTCTGGCGGCATCCAGCTCCTCCCTGGCGGCTTCCTTGCCGCGGGCTCAAACCTGATCATCAGCCCCACTTTTCCTGTCTCGAGCGGTCATCGCCTTGCACTCTACCGTCCCGGTGGTGTCGAACTCGCTGACGCCCGGGAAGTGACAAACCGGCTGCGTGGCCTCGCCGGAGATCAATGGCTCTACCCAAGCGAGCCCTCCTTCGGCGCCCCCAATTCCTTCAATCTGGAAAGCGACATCGTGATCAATGAAATCATGTACAACCCGCGTCCACTTCCTGCGACTCCACCGCCGCCACCGACCGTGCTTCTCGACTGGGACGACCCTTGGCGGTTCAATGAAAGTGGGGCCAACCTCGGAAACACCTGGGAAACTGTGGCCCATCCCGTCGACAACCTGAACTGGCTCTCCGGACCCGGGCCGCTGGGAGTCGAAAACCCGGGAGTGCTGACCCATGAGATCAACACGCCACTTTCGCCCCTCGCCTCACGTGACCCACGGGTGCTCACCTTCTACTTTGAGACCGACTTCGTCCTGACCCAACAGGAACGCGCAGACATCACGCTCCTCGAATTGACCTATCAGATTGATGATGGCGCCATTTTCTACCTCAACGGAGTCGAGATCGAGCGCTTCCAGATGGACGGCGAACCCATTACTTCCGGCACAACCGCCAGTGACACCGTGGGAAACGCTGCGGTGATCACCAAAACTCTTACTACTTCAGCATTGGCCGCCCTCACCACCGGGCTCAATCGACTCTCGGTCGAAGTACATCAAGCCAACTCCGGGAGCAGCGACGTGGTGATGGGTGCGCAGTTGATCTCGACTCGGGAGGGCATTCCCTTTCGTAACTCCAACGAACAATGGATCGAACTCTACAACAAGGGCTCGTCCCCAGTGGACCTGGGCGGATGGAGTCTCAGCGACGGAGTGGACTTCGAGTTCCCACCGGGAACCATACTGAACGATGGCGAGTTTCTAATTGTTGCACGTGACGCCGACTCGTTAGCCGCCAAGTTTCCTGAAATCGACATTGCCGGACAATGGAACGGAAGCCTCTCGCGCAAGGGGGAACGTTTGCGCCTGATCGACGCCAGCAAGAATCCGGTCGATGAGATCCGCTTTTACGACGGTGGGCGCTGGCCAGAAGCAGCTGACGGCGGCGGGTCCAGTCTGGAACTACGTGATCCGGACTCCGATAACAGCACGCCAGAAGCGTGGGCTGGCAGCCTCAAAAGCGGGGCATGGCAAACCATCACCTACTCGGGGCGCGGCAGCAGAATTCCCAGCAACGACCCAGACCGCTATAACGAGTTTATCTTCGGGCTACTCGATGCAGGTGAGTTTCTCATCGACGACATCAGCGTCATAGAGAATCCGACTAGCAGCCCGCGCCAGTTGATTCAGAACGGCACATTCAGCGGGGGCGATTTTGACCGCTGGCGCATGCGGGGAAACCACCGCCACGCCGAGGTAATCGACGACCCGGAAAGCCCCGGAAACAAAGTTCTTCATGTGCGCGCGACCGGCGCCATGGAGCACATGCACAACCATGCTGAAACCACCCTCAAGGCCGGCAATACCTTTGTGAATATCAACTCGTCGTCGCCCTATGAGATCAGCTTCCGAGCAAAGTGGCTAGGCGGATCCAATCAACTCAATACGCGTCTCTACTTCAATCGGCTGCCTCGCACTTCCATCTTGGACGCACCGCTGGACGGCGGAACACCCGGCGCGCCAAACTCGCAGCAAGTCGCGAATGCGGGCCCTACTTTCAGAGACCTTTCTCACACTCCGGCCGTCCCTGCGGCCAACCGGCGCGCCACCGTGACAGTGCAGGCATCCGACCCCGACGAAGTGGCGAGCATGACCGTCTTCTACTCCGTCGATGGAGGCAACTTTGCCAGCATATCAATGACCGATCGCGGTGAAGGTCGCTACTCTGCAACAATTCCCGGACAATCAGGGGGCCGCAAAGTGCGATTTTATGTTGCCGGTCGCGACGGAAACGGGGCCACCTCTTTCATCCCCCGGACCGGGCCCGATTCTCACGCCATCATCCCGTGGGACGACGGGCAGGCTAACCTCGATTACGGAGACTGCCAACCCAACAACTTCCGGATCGTCATGACCAATGCCGACCGGGACTTTCTTCACCGGGAGACCGAAGTCATGAGCAACGACCGTATCGGGTGCACCATCATCTACAATGAGAGCGAGATCTACTACAACTGCGGAGTCCGCCTGAAAGGAAGCCAACGCGGTCGAAACAAGCCTGTTCGAGTCGGATTCAACGTCCGCTTTCCGGATGACCAACCATTCCTCGGAGCTCACTCAGTCGTGGCTGTGGACCGTAGTGGCGCCGGCGATCAGTTCAGTCAGAAGGAAATGCTGGTCAAGCACATCGTCAGTCGCGCCGGTAACATTCCAGGCATGAATGATGATCTGATCAGAGTCATCGCGCCCCGCTCTGCTCAAACCGGTTCCGCCATGCTCCTGAAATCAAAGTTCGATGATGAATGGCTCGAGAACCAGTTCCCCGATGGCGACGAAGGGACCATGTTCGAGTATGAGTTGATCTACTATCCTACCAGCACCGCCGGCGGTGGCCCAGAGGACCTCAAACGCCCGAACCCTGATAGTGTGGCAGGGGTCTCCATGCGCAGCATTAGTGGCCGCCGAAACAAGGAACTCTACCGCTACCACTGGCAGATCGATAATAACAAGGACGCCGACGACTATGAGCCCCTGATAGAAATGCTGATCGCGATGGGACTCAGCGGAAATTCCTACCGTGATGCAACCAACGAACTTCTGGATGTGGATCAGTGGCTACGTTCCTTTGCAGTCCAGGTGCTCTGTGGTATTGGCGACAACTACAGCAGTGGGTCACAGCACAACGCGGTCTTCTACTTCCGGCCCAGCGACGGAAAGGCTCTGTATTTCCCGTGGGACATGGATTTCTCGTTCAATCGGGGAGCTACTTCGGACCTCACTCCAAACGGAGATCTCGATAAACTCCTCGCAGCGAGCCCCGCCAACGAACGAGCCTACTACGGACACATCCTCGACATCGTCAACACCAGCTTCAATTCCGCATACATCAGCGAATGGATCGACCACTATCAGTGCTTCCTCACCGGCAATCAACCCAGCCTTTCCACATTCAGATCCTACATCAACACAAGAAGCAGGCATGCCGCTAACCTCATTAATAATGCGGTGGCTAACATCCCCTATCGCATCAACACCCCTGATGGCACGGAGACTAACCAGTCCTTCATCACCGTCTCAGGAGACGGCTGGGTTGATGTGCGCGAGATTCGCTTTTCGGGCGGAGGCGCTCTGCCGATCACCTGGACAGACAACAACAGCTGGGAGGTTACTGTCCCGGTCTCACCAGGAGCCAACACCATCACCCTCGAGGCGATTGGCTTTGGTGGAGTGGTGATCTCGCAGGACAGTGTGGACATTACGGGCTCCAGCACTCTGGCTCCTGCTACCGCAGCTAATTTTGCGATTACTGAGTTCAATTACCACCCGGGCCCTCCCACCGCGGACGAACAGATCGCCGGCTTCCTCGATTCCGACGCCTTTGAGTTTATCGAGATGCAGAATCTTAGCGAAACCCAGGCGATCGATCTTACCAATCTCGCCTTCACCAACGGCATCACTTTCAACTTCCCCTCCTCTACCCTCGATCCGGGTGCGCGAGTAATCGTTGCGGGAAATGAAGCCGCCTTCATCCAGCGCTATGGAGGAGGGCTCCCTGTCATCGGGCAGTATCAAATCAGCAATGCTAACAGGCTCTCTAATGATGGGGAACGGCTTCGATTAGAAGACGCCTCAGGAACTGCCATAGCCGACTTCACCTATGCCGAGGGAGCCCCATGGCCATCCAGCGCCGATGGCTCCGGCTATTCGCTCGTCCTGATGTGCCCCGGACTCAATGATCCGACTCTCCCTCAGAGCTGGCGAACCAGCGCGACCCTGAACGGCAACGCCAACGGAAGCGACACTATCGATCTCGCCACCTGGATGGTGACCAATAGAATACTAGACCTCTCTCTGGACGACGATGGTGACCGCAGCGCCTCCCTTCTCGAATTCGCCACGGGCCACGATCCCAATATCTTTGACGCAACAGATCAGGTCCAATCAGCTATTGTCGAAACGGATGGGCAGCTCTTTGCGGCGATGGTCTTACAGCAACAGATTGGTGCAGATGAAATCTCATTCCGGGGTGAGAGTTCTGGCGACCTCGTCAACTGGACAGACGGCCCCGTCTATCTCGGACGCACAAATAATGGCGACGGCACAAGCTCAGTCTGGTTTGTGAGTAACAACGCAATAGGGACTAGCGAACGCGAATTTCTCCGACTTGAGATAACAACCAAGCCATGATGTTGAAATGCGCCTTCTGGGAGTAGCCTCACCATGATGAAACGAGGAACTCTCAGGGAATCACCACCCTGAAAAACGTTCTCTCATTGGTTACACTATCAGAGTGTTGCAGAGGAGCTCCAGTTCCCGCTCTCACCCTGCCCACATTCTGCCAGGTTTGAAGATCCGAGGAACGCTGAACGCGATAGCTCATGCCGGGGTCAGTTTGCCAGCTCACGTTAATACGACCGCCGCTGAACCACATTTCGGCGAGAGCTACCTCGGGCACCACTCGTGGCACAACCTCAAAGCTGAACCACCGCACTCCATCCGCCGGGAGTGCCCCTTGGATCGACTGATTCTCCCCGTATCTCAAAACAAATGATCCCGCCTGCGGAGGCGCTTGGACAGAAAATCCATCTCTGAAGATCGTCTGATAGAGGCTGACGGCCACATGATAGGTGCCCTCCGTCAGGTCTGACGCGCTGAATCCGCTTTGTCTGGTCCCATTGAAGTCATCATTTTCGATAAGGAGATTACCCTCAGGCCCGTAGAGCGCCATTTGTGTGTCGAGAGTGGACCCAAGCGTACTGAACTGGAGTGGGAGACTCCCGTCGCCTAGAGCTCCAAGCGCCACAGGACGTTCTGGAGGGAGCCCGAGCGGATTCGGACGAATTTCGAATGAAAACCACACCACGCCTGTCTCCTGAATACGGGCTCTGGTAGTTTCATCCGAATTCACCGCCAGCACGATAGTGCTCCCGGCTGGGCCTCCAGTAGCGGAAAACCCATCGGCGAAAGTGGTGTCATATTGAGCGACTGCGATATACCACGTTGCTGGCGAAAGACCACTAAACGCAAGTCCACTTTGCAGCGTCCCGTCTAAGTCATCATTCTCGAGCGCAAATCTTCCGTCAGGATAAAAGAGAGCGATCTCGGTATCAATGGAGGATAGCAGGGTATCAAAAACGAGCTCCGTTTCTTGATCTCCCAAGACCCCAAGAGCAATCGCGTCTTCTGCAGTGGAACCGGCATTCTCTATCAGATCCGTATTTGTCGGATCGGTGGGAACAATCTGAATACCGTAGATTCCCGAGTTGTTGATACCCCGGTTGAGCTGCACTGAAAAGGAACCCGAGGATTGGTTACGGAAGACACAGAAATTCGCCGGGGGGTTTCCTGATCCTTCATCCGTGGTTCTCACATAAGCGCCAGGGAATGCTCCTCCTGCGCCAGAGAACTGGGAGAAGGTCGAGTAGGAGAACGTCTGTCCGGCGGTTGTGCTCTCAATCGCCCCTAGCCTTCCACTCTGATCGGCTCCAAAATACACGTAAACGTCGTAATTTGCATAGGTGATGTTCAGGATATCTACCGTCGCAAAGCCCCCGGGCCCCACATTATCCAAGTAGCCGTTCATCAGCTTGTTATCAGCGGGTTCGCTCCCGTTCTCCGTGTTATAGGTGCTGTTCGCATCCCAGATCGCGATGATACGACTGTCCTGCCCTTCGCTGTCAACCAGTGTAATTTCATCTCCGAGAAGGTTGATATTATTCCCGCTAGGGGCTCCCCTGGTGTTGTTCCAGTTCGTTTGAGCGACTTCCGGAAATCCCGCCTCCTCCGCCGGGAGAATGGTAGCAGCAGGATCACGATTGCTGACAAAATTAATTCCGATGCTTCCGCCAGTCTCGAAGGGTCGATCACCCGCATTGTTGGGATCGGTTCCAAGCTCCAACTCCACGGAATCGGTGATTCCATCTGAATCGGTGTCAACCGTATCCAGGGAGGCGACCTCAAAGCTGAACCACTGCACGCCATCTGCCGGAAGCGCGCCTTGGATCGACGCAAGAGGAGCCCCTACCCGGTTCTCCGCCCAATTCAAAACGAAATTAGCTGCTGCTGCTGAGGGCGCCCGAGTGTAAAACCCTTCCCCGAAGATTGTGTCATATTGCCCAACCGCGATGTAGTAGGTTCCCTCTTCGAGATTTGCTGTGGTGATGGCACTTTGTCTTGTTTCATTGAAATCATCATTTTCACGGAGAAGCTCACCCTCCGGACCGTAAAGCGCCATTTCAGTGTCAATCGTGGAACCCGTGGTGTTGATCTGCATTGGCAGCGCCCCATCAAAGGATCCAAGGCTTACCGGTGCCTCTGGAGGCAGCCCGGACGGGTTACCAGGGGGGATTAAGTCCCACCAGGTCATTACCGCTCCATGAGTGACCAGGTCCAGCCTGCCATCTCCATTCACGTCTGCGGTGAAGATGCCAGAGCCACCGCCTCTGGGCTCTGCGAGCCGAGGCGCTGACAAGGTCTGTACCTGTGCAACGGCACCCCCCTGCCAAATTTCATAAATGAGAGCGTTGGCGTTCGGTGAGGTCCGGAACTGGTCCAGATCACCGTCTCCATCAAAGTCCACAACGTGGAGCCCTTCCCAATAAAGTTCGCTACCTGCGCCAATGACGGGTCCGAAATTCCCTGTGCCGTCACCGGGATGGTAACCATAATTACCGTTTCCCCATTCACTGATTCCCACCACGTCGAGGAAAGAATCCTGATTCATGTCTGCGAGATATAAATTCTCTTGCATCAGGAGTAAATCACTCTCCGGAACTACGATTTTCTCCCAAGGCCCCGCTCTACCCCCAGGGTTTTTCAGGCTGATAATCTGACCCCCATCGGCTGCCCCCACAACCAAAGAAGAGCCCGGATAGGCCTTCGCCACGATATCAACATAGCCGTCCCCATCGACGTCGCCGATGTCAAAAGTCCTGGGGTAAAGGTCGTCTTCCTGCGTGGCCACTCGGACACTGTCGTAGGTTCCATTACCGTTGTTGGGTATCCACGCTATCCGATTCACCGTCCTGTCTTGCACAAAGACGATGTCGAGATCACGGTCTCTATCGAGATCGGCAACGGCTACCGTTTGGGTGTATTTGGCTCCCGCGGATCCAACAATCGTATTCGATGTGAACGAGCCCTGGCCGTCATTGGAGTACACTCGTATTCCGGCGCCATCACCGTCTTGGGGAACGCCTATGCCCGGAAAGGGAAAGAAAGGATTCCACGGGAAAGTGGGGAAGGTGGGAGCCACACTGATGTGACCGTAACTCCCCGTGATTATGTCCAAATCTCCATCGCCATCCATGTCACCCACATCAAAGGTCTCCAGCCCTTGCTCAGCATTCGAGACTGGCAACACCGTCCAGTTATCAGTTCCGTCATTTCGAGCCCATGCGATTCGATGGAGGTAGGCGCCGGCGGCACCAACAAAATCATTAATGACAAAGTCGATATCTCCGTCGCCATCCATATCCCCAGGGATAGCGCGCCCCGCGTCCACGTCCTCAGGCAGCGAGACGTTGTGCTGGGTGATATCTACGATTTGGGCAGAAGTGAGGCTTGTAGTCAGAACAACGGCAGTGACGCTGACAACGAGTGAGGGAAAAGACCATGGCGGGGAGGCAGACAAGGCTTTGGACATGTTATTTGTTGGTGCGAGCACAGCATGCGCAAATATCCCGATGAGTTCAATTTCTTAAGTTCTCATATACCCGAGGCGTCATGAGGGTGTTTAGATTCCGTGCAACCTCTCGTTTGAACTTCTTCCACACGGCGTTCGCTCTCCTCCCTGACTACACCTGCAAGCGCACGGCGTTCAAAATCTATTGCTTAACACCATACGTGTGGGAAAACTCCCTGTCATCGGGACCTAAAGAAATGAGCGAAGAACCGCCAGAACCTGAGGAGATGAGCGAAGAGGAGGTGATCGCCTACGCCGCAGAGATTAAGGGAGCAATGGAACATCGGCGTAAAGAGGAGAAGCGTTCCCTCCTCGTCGGTAGCATTATCAATAGTGTGCGTCTGGCGCTGTGCTTTTGGGGGGCATATCTGGCGGCCAAATGGCTGGTGTCCCACGATTGGGCTTCGTGGTGGCTCTTTCCGTTTGCGATGGTCGGCGCTTTGTTCGTGCTTCTCGCACTGACCATGCTCCTTGCCGAATTGGTCGGGAGACAGGAGGGGCGGCGAAAGAGCCCCCAGCCCGATGAGCAGGAGTAGCCCTCTTCTTCCCTCACTTAACGGCAGGCTCCTTGGGCAAGGGCTTCCGGAATGAACTGGGCTACCGCCGGCCCCACCAGCTTGCGACCCAAACCCTCATAAACGCTACTCAGATAATTGGAGTTCATGATCTCAGGAACTTTCTCTTTTCTCTTCCCTCCTTCTCGCTCAGCGCTACACCAACAAGATGAAATATGCTCTCTTCAAGCTTAGCTTGGTTGCGCTAACTAGTCTCTTTCCCATTCTCGCCATCGCACAGACCACCACCTTTCGGGTAGACATGTCGGTTCAAATCGCGATTGGAAGCTACGACCCGAACAACGATCGACTCCTCGTGCGGGGACCCTTCAATGGCTGGTCTGGAACCGACTTAAACCCCGTCGCTGAAAACAACTCAGTCTATGAAGCCGAGATTGGTATTTTTGACGCAGACGGAGCTCAGTTTGACTACAAATTCTTCATCGGAAGCGCTACCTCCGGCGACATCTGGGAGGGCACCGTTGGTCCGGGCGAGAACGGTAATCGCAGATTTATCTACCAGAGTGGCGGACAAGTTCTCGACACTGTGTTTTTCGATGATCTTACCTTGAATCCTGCCGGAGGGATCGAAGTTACTTTTCAGGTCGATATGTCTCAGCTCCTTCAGGACGGATTTTTTCTGCCCGAATTCGATTGGTTGGAGGTCCGCGGTGCATTCAACAGCTGGGCGCCCGGATTCGAACTTGAGGCCATCTCCGAAGGATCGCCGATCTATACAGGGACAACGATCATCAACTCAATGGCTCCCGGGGACAGCGTCGAATACAAGTATATCTACAACGGCGGACAATGGGAGAATGGCAGCAATCGCACCTTTATCCTTAGCCAGCAGGGACCCCAGGCGCTCCCTGTCCGCTACTTCAACGATATTGGACCAGATGCCAATCTCGCCGAGGATACCGAGATCATTATTACCGTTGATATGAACAACGCCGTGACTCTGAATGGAACCTCCTTCAATTTGGAAACGGACAGGGTCTACATTAATGGTGAATTTGCAGGATTCACCTGGTGGGAATGGCCATTTCCATCCGATGATTTCGAACTTCTCGACGACGGCACGATAGAATCGGGAGATGCCGTGGCCGGAGATGGCATCTACACCATCAGGTTCCAAGCCCTCGCCGGTCAATCGAAGAAGGTCGAATATAAGTTCGCCATCAACGGCGAAGACAATGAGGCCGGTTTTCGGGACAATCACATCCGCTACATCCGGGAAACTGGAAACTACCCCCTGCCCCTCGACCAGTTCGGCGACATGGTCCGTGAACCCGAAATTCTTCCCGCAAATCTGGGAGAAATTACCATTGAAGGCCCCGTCGACGGCATGATCACGATCCGTTGGGACAACACGGACGCGATCCTGCAGCATTCGGCCAACCTGACTCCCGAGTCCTGGCAAAACGTTCCCGGTTCTCAGGCAACCCGCCAAATGGTGTTTTCGGTCAGTGAGGTTTCCGAGAACTACTTCAGATTAGCCGCTCCCTGATCTCCTTAACCCGATAAGGAAAGCTCATTCAGGCAGTGCGACCACAACCCGGCAGGAAGCCCCTTCGTAGCGTCGCGTGG
>MDSV01115016.1_pt1 | contig 10616 bp, 10 predicted proteins | sample 810851 | NCBI WGS metagenome assembly MDSV01 (sample SAMN05326640, study PRJNA326480) | marine metagenome | isolation source: seawater | place: Atlantic Ocean: North East | collected 2012 | reverse complement strand
GTTAATAAAAAACTTAATGGGAAAGTTGTGACAGTAATTAGAAAAGAAAAAAATTATTGTAAAGCAGAAGAGTATCATCAAAAATATTTTGAAAAACGAAATAAAAAATGACTCTGGTTTCTACAGAATGGCTTGATAAAAATCAAGATAAAGTTAAAATTGTTGATGCGTCTTGGCACTTGGTTAAAAATAGAAATGCGATTGAAGAGTATACAAATGAACATATAAAAAATTCAATATTTTTTGACTTAGACAAAAATTCAAATCAAAAAAAATATTTAGTACACGGACATTTTTTACCTACAAAAGAATATCACGAAAAAGTAATCTCTGCTATGGGGATATCAAATAAAGATAAAATAATAATTTATTGTAATAGTGATTTAATTTCTAGTTGTCGTGCCTGGTTTCAGTTTATTTATTTTGGTCATGATCCAAAACTAGTTTCAGTTTTAAATGGTGGAATGAAAAAATGGAAAATTGAAAATAGGAAAGTCACTAATCTCAAAACAGAAATCTTACCCTCAAAATATAAAGCCAAGGAGAATATAGGTATGAACAAAGTAAAATCACAAATAGATGAAAATATTAAAAGAAATAAATTTACTATATTGGATGCAAGGAGCAAAAATCGCTTTTTCGGACTAGAGCCTGAACCAAGACCAGGTATTAAAAGTGGATCCATTAAAGGATCTAAATCCTTACCAATAACAGAAATTGTAAATACAAAGGATAATACATTTTTAAATAAAGAAAAATTAAAAGATATATTCAGCGCAATTGGAGTTAATAGTAATTCAGTGGTAATGAGCTGTGGTAGCTCGGTATCAGCGTCAACTCTTGCTCTTGCATATTCTCTAATAAATGATGATTATATGCCAAAAATATACATTGGTAGTTGGACTGAGTATGGAAAAAAGTAAATGAAAAAATCAAAAAAAATAACTTTTGCAATCGTAGCTTTTTTTCTGATTATTGCTATAATTGTAATTGGCCGTTATTCAGTAGGCCTTTATTTCAAAAAAAAATTTTCTAAAAGACCACCTCCAGGTGTTATCGTTGAAGTTCTTGAAAATAAAATTTTTAACCAAACTTTAGAAAGCTACTGCACCTCACTAAGCAGTAAAACAACATCTTATAAAATTAAAAAAAATCAACTACTGGAACCAATAAATTTTAATACTAAAGTTAATAAAGGAGATACCATAGCAAAGCTTGTAGATAAAAATATTTCAGCGCCGTTCCCAGGAATTCTTGGGAAAAGAGGAATTAGCGGAAGTAGTCTTGGTTCAGAAAATACTATTATTTTAACTTTAGATGACTCTGAAAAAATTTTATGTGATTTAAAAATCCCAGAAGTTTATGCAGGAATTTTAAAAAAAAACTTAAAGATAAAAGCAAAGTTTTCAGCTTATAAAAATAAAGAATACTATGGAATAATAGAATCTGTGGCCTCACGTGTTGATGCACAAACTAGAAGTATTTTAGCAAGAGCTGAAATCAAAAATCAAAATTCAGAAATAATCCCAGGATCTCTTTTGGAGATTGAAATTCTGTATAATGAAAAGGAAACCCTAAGTGTGCCTGATACAAGCATTATGTATGAGGGAAGTAAAAAATTTGTTTATAAAATAATAGAAAATAATGTAATTAAAAAAACTGAGGTTAAAACTGGATTCCGAAATCAAGGTAATCTTGAAATTTTAGATGGGTTAAATTTAGGAGATAAAATAATTGCTGAAGGCCTAACAAAAGTTAGGCAAGGCATGAAGGTAAAACCCATTATTAAATCAAACTAATAAAAAGTAAAATGTATATAACCGAACTAAGTATTAAAAGACCAGTTGTTGCTACAGTCTTTTCAATGATTCTTGTCATATTTGGTTTATTTGTTTTTTCTAAACTTCCCGTAAGAGAACTTCCGTCCGGTCTACAACCTCCCGTAGTTCAAGTTCAAGTAGACTATCAAGGAGCTAGCGCTGAAGTAATTTCTAGTGAAATTACTGAAATAATTGAAGATGTTATTGGAGGGGCGGAGGGTATAAAAAATATAGACTCAACTTCTGAGAATGGAAGAAGTACGATTAAAATAGAATTTGAAACTAATATTGATTTAGATTCTGCAGCAAACGATATAAGAGATAGAGTTTCACGAGTATCAGATAATCTACCCGAAGACTCAAAACCTCCAGAAATACTAAAACAAAGCGCTGGTTTCACAACTAGTATGTGGTTAAGTGTTTCTAGTTCTACGTGGACTGATTTAGAAATTGGAGATTATACAAGAAGATATTTAGTAGACAGCTTTTCTAACGTTAAAGGTGTTGGAAGAATACTTGTCGGCGGATTAAGAGAATTAAGCGTTAGAGTTTACATAGATCCTATAAAGTTAGCAGCTAATAATCTGACAATAGAGGAAGTAGAACAAGCTCTACGAAAAGAAAATATTAGTCTACCGGCAGGAAGCTTAGAGGCAAATAATATTGATTTAACTATTAATTTAGATAAAGCGTATAAAGATTTATCGTCCATAAAACAGCTGCCGATAAAAAAAAATAAAAATAGTGTTATTCGTTTAGAAAGTATTGCTGATGTCAAATATGGCCCAGTGTCAGAAAAAACTCTTTTTAAATCAATAAGCAAAGTGGGAAGTTCTGATGATAAAGTGGTCGGTATTGGTATATATGCAAAATCAGGCGCTTCTACGGTAGAGCTTTCAAAAAAAGTAAAAACTAGAATAAAAGAAGTGCAAAAAACTTTACCTGATGGACTTAAACTAAATGTATCTTTTGACAGGGCAACATATATAAATGCTGCCATTTCTGAAGTTTATAAAACCTTAATTATAGCCTTTGTTTTAGTAGTTATAATCATTTATCTTTTTCTAGGTAACTTAAAAGCTGTAATTGTTCCCGCGGTTGCACTTCCAGTGAGTTTAATTAGTTCTTTTTTAGGATTATGGATTTTTGACCTCTCTATAAATATTTTTGTATTACTAAGCTTTATACTAGCAATTGGAATAATAACTGACGATAGCGTTATTATGACAGATGCAATTTATCATAGAGTTGAAAATGGCGAAACTCCGCTAGTTGCAGCATTTAATGGATCAAAAAGTATTACTTTTGCTATTATTTCTACAACTTTAGTTTTGGTGGCTGTTTTTCTGCCTTTAATTTTTATAGAAGGAATTTCAGGAACATTGTTTAAAGAAACTGCAATTTCTTTAACTTTTGCAATTGTTGTTTCTTCCTTTGTGGCTTTGACACTTTCTCCGATGCTAGGTAGTAAATTTTTAAATAAAAAAACGCAAAAAACAAAAATTGTTTTAATATTTGAAAAATATTACAAGTCATTTTCTGAGTTTTATTCTGAATCGCTTAGCTATTGGATAACAAAAAATAAAACTATAATTGGTTTTATGTGTTTCATCGTCCTAGTATCTGTATTATTATTTTTGTTTACACCTAAAGAATTGCTACCACAAGAAGATAGAGGGGTTTACTTAGTTATAGGAAAAACTGATGAGGGCAGTTCATTCCAATACACATCAGATAAAGCTGAAGAAATAGAAAGAAGATTAACCCCATTAGTTAAAAGCAAAGATGAGTCCTACAAAAGAATGATTATGCGTGTACCTGGTTTTGGTAGAGCTAGCAAATCTTATAATAGTTTTATCATTATCGCTCTACTTGATGACTGGAGCGATAGAAACGAAAGCTCAGTAAAAATAATGAGAAAAGCTATTGGAAAGATTGTAACTGTTCCACAAGCGCTTGCGTTTCCTATCTCGCCACAAAGTATAAGAGTTAGTAGTTATAATAAACCAGTTCAAATGGTATTGATGGGGAAAAGCTATGAACAGCTTGAAAGATGGCAAAATTTGATAATTAGAGAATTACGAAAAAATAAGAATTTAGCTGCTATTGAATCTGATTATTCTAAAAATAAACCAGAAATTAAATTAATAATTAATAGAAAAAAATCGCAAGATTTAGGGGTATCTATTCAATCAATAGGTAGAACTATTGAAACATTATTTTCGGGCAAAACTGTAACAAAATTTAATCAACTGGGTAAAGAATATCCAATAATACTTCAATCCGATATTAAGAACAGGAAAAAAAGTGAAAGTTTAAGTAAAATATTTGTACGATCTGATACTTCTGGAAAACTAATATCATTAGCTAATCTAGTGGAGTTTGAGGAAGTAGGTTCAGCAAAAATACTAGCGCGTTACGATAGACAACGCGCTGTAACAATTAGTGCGAGACTAATTGGTGATTATACTCTCGCGGAAGCATTAAATTATCTTGAAAAAACAGCAAAACAAGTAGCTCCTGGCGCTATGTTAGAATGGAAAGGTAAGTCCGAAGAGCTCAAAGAAACTAGCAATGAATTGTTTATAATATTTATTTTAGCTTTAATTACAGCATTTCTTGTAATGGCCGCAAACTTTAATAGCTTTATTCATCCGGCTATAATTATGTTGACTGTCCCCTTGAGTGTTTTTGGTGGAATTATTTTTATTTTATTATTCAATTCAAGCATAAATATTTTTTCACAAATAGCTTTGATTATTTTAATTGGAATATCGACTAAAAATTCAATCTTAATAGTAGATTGGGCAAATCAACTACGTAGAGCAGGAAAAAATATACAAAGTGCCGCTTTAGAAGCTTGCAAAAGAAGATTCCGTGCAATTATAATGACATCACTTTCTACTATGATTGCAATGGTTCCTTTATTAATAGGAAATATAGGGCCTGGAGCCGGTGAAGGAAGTAGATTGGCAGTAGGTGCAACAATATTTGGGGGAATGTTAATTTCTACATTCTTTACTCTTTATGTAACACCGACCATGTACGTTTTCCTAGCAAAAAATACGAAAAGAATTGACGCAATTGATTTGCAATTAAACAAGGAACTTAAAAAATAATATATTTATTATTTAAATTTTTTTTACATTCCTTTAATTGATTTTTATAAATCTTGGACTGCTGCTCCACCTTTTTGGCAAGAATGATTGCCTTTTTGTCTGTTTTATATAATTTTTTTGAATAATTTCCCCAACCTAAATAATAGTTTAGGTATTGTCGGTAAGGATCATTAAGTGGAATTTTATTAATTTTATTAGTCTTATTTATATACCAGCCTATAAATAATACTGAATCTTTAAAACGTGAACGTAACGCTAATGGGTTATTAGTTTCTTTTTTGTATTGATCCCAGGTTTTATTTACAGCTTGTGAATATCCAAATGAACTTGAAGGTCTTTTGTAAGGAACTATTTTAAATAATTTTGTTCTTTTGGGTTTGGCCCACCTATTAAAACCAGACTCTTTATTTACAAATGCTAAAATTATATGGATTGGGGCACCATAAACTTCTGAGCTTTTTTTAGTATGTTTATACCATAGATAACGTTCACCAAATATCTTGCAAGCATTTGCGGGATATTTTGGAATTGAACTACACGAATTAACAAATAAAAATAAGATTAGATAAATAATTTTTCTATTTAAGGTCTTCTTTGGCACGAGTTAAAGCTTTCTGCATTTGATTTCTAATTTCTGTATCTTCAATATCAATCGATTCTCTTTCAAAGTCTTTTTTTACCTTTCTAAATACATCTTCGCTACCAGCTTCTTCCATATCAGATTTAATTACTTCTTGAATATATTTTTCTTTTTCTTCATTTTTTAATTTCAATACAGAGCTTACCCATTCCCCTAAATATTTATTACTCCTAGCTGAAACTTTAAATTGCAACTCTTGATCATTTGCAAATTTTTTTTCAAAACTTTTTTCTCTTTCTTCAAATTTAGACATTTATTTTTTACAAAATTTATAAATTTTAATAATTGAATATGCAAGTGATACTCCAAGTAAATTAGCAAAAATATCATTGATTTCAAATGCACGTCTGGGTACAAAAAATTGTGCTAATTCAAGGAAAACCGACAAAAATAATAGAATAAAAACTAATTTTTGAAAATTTTTATCTTTAAAATAAATAACAAAACCAAGTAGAGAGATATATAGAAAAAAAATAAAATGATTTATTAAATTTCCTATAGCATAATACCGACCCGGCATAATCTGTTGAATAGGATTATCTACTAAACTTGGCTGTCTCCCTATATCGCCAAACACTAATAAACCCATAAAACTTCCTGGGAAAAATGAAATTATGACCAGTAAAACTAGGGAAAAATAAAAAAGAAATCTTAAAGAAATTATTATTTTATCCATATATACAACTTTATTTATACCTAATCGTATTATATTTTAAATTATATGAATAATCTAATTTTAGTTAGACATGGACAAAGCCGATGGAATCTTGAGCGACGATTTACAGGTTTTTACGATATTGAATTAACAGAAAAAGGAATTAGTGAAGCTAAGTTTGCGGGTAAATTAATTAAAGAATTAAATGTTAAAATTGATCTATGTTATACATCACAATTGAAAAGAGCGATTAATACCCTGGATATAATACTAAATGTCTTAAATATGCCTGACATAAAAGTTCATAAAGCTTGGGAACTAAATGAAAGACACTACGGAGGACTAACTGGTTTTAATAAAGATGAAATTATAAAAAAGCACGGAAAAGAAAAAGTAAAAATATGGCGAAGAAGTTTCGATATCCCTCCTCCTGCTATGAAAGATGACCACCCGTATAAAAATCATGTCTCTTCAAATATCCCTGAAGGAAAAATGCTATCTAGCGAATCTTTAAAAGATACATTTAATAGAGTTTTACCTTATTACAAAGACAAAATAGAGCCTGAACTTTTTTCAAATAAAAATATTTTAATTGTTTTTCATGGCAATAGTTGTAGAGCATTACTTAAAAATATCTTGAATATTTCTAAGGAAAAAATAGTTGATCTTGAAATACCTACTGCCAATCCTCTTTTGATAAGACTAGAGAATAACATGAATGTAAAAAATTATAAATATTTGGATACTAAAAGAGCTAAAAAGATATTTTTTAAAATTTAATTTATTTTTTTACTAAAGATTTATAAATCTTTAAAGTACTGACATGTAAAAAATTTACATGACTCTCTTGTCCATATAATTCATTTTTTAAAATTAATTTATTCCAAACTTCGTTTATCGAAAATATTTTTTTATTAATACCATTAAAAATACTAGGTTTAATAATTTGAGCACCTGTATATATGTAATCTAAATTACCTGATTTTTTTCTTGTAAGAATTTTTTTATTTAAACTAAAGTCGCCATTCATTAATTTATCAAAACTTTTTTTTTTATTAACAACCAGAAGTGAACATCTATTTTTTTTATTTTTTAAAAAATTTTTTTCCATTAACTTAATTTCATTCACATACCTAAAATTCCAGATTGTATCTGGATTGATAATTAAAAAATTTTTTTTACCAAACAAATTTATTGCATTTAATACTCCACCACCAGTATCTAGGATTTTATTTTTTTCTTTTATAATTTTAATATCAAGCTCAAATTTATTTTTTCTAATATAGTCAATAATCTGACTCTCTAAATAGTGAACATTAATTACGACTTTTTCAATGCCATAAAGTTTTAAAAATTTTAAAGTATTTGATAATAAAGTTTCTTTACCAATTTTTAATAAGGGCTTTGGTTTTTTTAATGTTAATGGAAGAATTCTTTTTCCAAAACCTGCCGCAAGTATCATAGCTCTTTTAATCATACTTTTACTTTACGCAAACTATTAAAAATGAATAGGTTTTTTATCTACTGTCATTGCTGCTTCTTTTACAGCTTCACTATGTGTCGGGTGAGCGTGGCACGTTCTAGCAATATCTTCTGAGCTTGCACCAAATTCCATTGCAAGTGCTAATTCTGCTATCATGGTCCCCGCAAGATTGCTAATGATAGATACTCCTAGGACCTTATCAGTTTTTTCGTCAGCAATTATTTTAACAAAACCTTCTGTTTCATTGTTTACTTTTGCTCTTGAGTTTGCCAGAAACGGAAATTTTCCGACTTTATATTTTATTTTTTCTTCCTTAAGCTGATCTTCTGTTTTTCCGACCATAGCTACTTCTGGTGATGTGTAAATTACAGCTGGAATTACATCATAATTTACATGTCCAGCCCTTCCAGAAATTATTTCTGCTACTGCTATTCCTTCATCCTCAGCTTTGTGTGCTAGCATTGGACCCTTATTTATAACATCTCCAATTGCATAAATATTTTTAATTGAAGTTTGATATTTTTGATTAACTTTAACTTTTTTTTCCTTATCTAGTTCAATTCCCAGTTTGATTAGCTCTTCACCTGCATATGGTTTTCTACCAACTGCCATTAAAACTTTATCACACTCAACTCTTTCTTTTTTTGTAGTTTTGTTATTAGTAAAATCTACAATAGCTTTATTTTTTAAAATGCTAACATTTGTTACTTTTGAGTCTAATTTGAAATTAATTCCTTGTTTTTTGAGTATTTTTAAAAATTCGGTCGATATATCCTTGTCCATTCCGGGAAGAATATGATCTAAATACTCAATTACCGTAACGTTTGATCCTAACCTTTTCCAAACGCTTGAAAGCTCCAAGCCTATATAACCTCCGCCTATAACTACTAATTCTTTTGGAACAGAGTCAAATGAAAGAGCTTTTGTTGATGAAATAACAGTTTTTTCATCAATGCTGACTCCAGAAATTGATGATGGTAATGAACCGGTGGCTATAACGATATTTTTAGTTTTATAATCAATTTTATTCCCTGAAGCCTCAGTAACAGTAACAGTATTTTTATCTAGAATTGAACCTTTTCCTTTCAAGTGCGTAATTTTATTTTTTTTAAATAAAAACTCAATTCCTTTGGTTAATGTTGCAACAGACTTATTTTTATTTTCCATCATTTTAGATAAATTAAGTTTGATATTATTGGTTTCTATTCCTAAACTACTAAATTCACCTTTAGCTTTTTTATACATTTCTGATGCATGCAGTAGGCTTTTTGATGGAATGCAGCCAACATTCAAACATGTTCCACCCAGAGTTTTGTTGGATTCTACGCAGGCTGTTTTGAGTCCTAGTTGGGCCGATTTTATCGCACATACATACCCTCCAGGACCAGAACCAATTATAATAAGATCAAAATTATTATCCATTATTAAAGATCCAAAAATAATCTCCGCGGTTCCTCAAGGCATTCTTTGATAGTTTTTAGGAATGAAACTGCTTCTTTGCCATCGATAATTCTATGATCGTAGGATAAAGCTAAATACATAATTGGTCTAACAACAACAGTACCTTCTTTTACCACAGGTCTATCAACAATATTATGCATCCCCAAAATACCAGTTTGTGGAGGATTTAATATTGGTGTTGAAAGCATTGATCCATAAATTCCACCATTACTAATTGTAAATGTACCGCCCTGCAAATCATTAATAGTAATTTTTCCCTGTTTAGCCTTTTCTGAAAGAAGAAAAATATTTCTTTCAATGTCTGCGAAAGATAATTCGTCTGCCTTCTTTAGTACTGGAACTACTAGGCCACGATCAGTTCCGATAGCAATAGAAATATTATAGTAATTCTTATATATTATATGATCGTTCTCTATTTCTGCATTAACTGCTGGAAAATTTTTTAGTGCCACGACTGATGCTTTTACAAAAAATGACATAAATCCTAATTTCACAGAATATTTTTTTTGAAAGTCTTCTTTATAATCTTCTTTCATCTGCATTATATTTTTCATATCTACTTCATTAAAAGTAGTTAACATTGCTGCGCTGTCTTGAGCTTCTTTTAATCTTTTTGCAATAGTAATTCTTAGTCTTGTCATTTTTACACGTTCTTCTTCACCATGTGTAATTTTTCTTTTTAATGGTTGTGGCGTATTACCCATTAAATTAATTAAATCTCCTTTAGCAATTCTTCCATCTTTTCCAGAACCATCTATATTTGAAACATCTATATTATTTTCTTCCACTATCCTTCTTACCGAGGGTGATAAATGTTTTTTTGTTTTTGGCGGTATATACTTTTCTTTATTTATTTGATTAATATTTTCTTCAGCCAAAGTATCTAAAATTAAAGCTCCATTAGAATTTTCTTCTTGTTCATCATTTAGCAGTTCTAAAGGCGCATCACTTTTTAATTTTACCTTTTTGCTTCCTTTCTTATTTTTTTTCTTTTTTGGTGGTATATAAAGTTGAGGTTCTGATTCTAGTTCTGGCTCTGATTCTGATATTTCTTCTTCAATTTTTTCTACTTTGGCATTTTTTTCTCCGTTCACCATTCCTAATAAAGCTCCCACCTCGACAGTATCACCTTCTTTAACTTTGATTGAAGAAAGAACACCTGTTAATGGTGAAGGGACTTCCACATTAACTTTGTCAGTTTCCAATTCCACTAGGGGTTCATCTGAATCTACCGTCTCTCCAACTTGCTTAAGCCATTTAGATACAGTTGCTTCTTTTACTGATTCACCTAATGCAGGAACTAAAATTTCATTTGCCATACTAGCTAAGTACCTTTTCTATTATTTCTTTCTGTTGAGCAAGGTGTTTTTTTAAAAAACCAGTCGCAGGTGATGCGGCTGGTTTTCTCCCAATATAGTTAACTTCTGTATTGTTTGCT
>MDSV01065355.1_pt1 | contig 10616 bp, 7 predicted proteins | sample 810851 | NCBI WGS metagenome assembly MDSV01 (sample SAMN05326640, study PRJNA326480) | marine metagenome | isolation source: seawater | place: Atlantic Ocean: North East | collected 2012 | reverse complement strand
ATTTGATTCGTGGTGTTGGATATGATCTTGCTACAGTTTCCATCATTATAAAGACACTTGTACTTTACCTCATAATGTTTACCGGTGCCATTTGGGAGAAGGAAGTTTTTGGGCAGTATTTGTTAGCTCCAGCCTTTTTTTGGGAGGATGTGGTAAGCTTTTTTGTGATTGCTCTGCATACGACTTATCTAATTGCATTAATGAGTGGATTGTTGACATCTGAGGGGCAAATGTGGCTGGCTTTAGTAGCTTATACTGTCTACATAATTAATGCCGTACAATTTCTTCTCAAACTGCGATCAGGTAGAACGGAAGTTATAGTTGCAGAACAAGTCGAGGGAGAGGTGGTAACTTGAATATTTCTTCGCCACTCCATGCAAAGTCAGGTTGCTCAGATACCCCAATTTTGAAGGAAAGGGGACAAAACGAAGTGTTTTGTGGCCTGACAGGAATCATTTGGTTGCATCGGAAAATTCAGGATGCATTTTTTCTAGTAGTCGGATCAAGAACGTGTGCTCATCTTTTACAGTCAGCGGCAGGAGTTATGATTTTTGCAGAACCCCGTTTTGGAACGGCAATTTTAGAAGAGAAGGACTTAGCCGGAATGGCTGATGCTCAAGAAGAATTGAATTCTCAAGTAGAAAAGCTATTGGCCCGACGTCCAGAGATAAAACAACTTTTTCTTGTGGGCTCTTGTCCTTCAGAGGTCATTAAGCTAGATCTCTCAAGGGCGGCTGAACGTTTAACTCTAAAGTATGCCCCAACGGTTCGTGTTCTAAGCTATTCTGGCTCAGGCATAGAAACAACTTTCACGCAAGGAGAGGATGCTTGTTTAGCATCTATGGTAAAAACTCTAGAAAGGACAGAAGCCACAGAGCTTGTTCTAGTGGGAGCTTTGCCCGACATTGTTGAAGATCAATTTCTTGATATTCTGAAGCAGTTAGGAATAGAAAATGTGTCCACCTTCCCAAGTAGAACTAAAAGTACTGCTCCAAGAATTGGAGAAAATGTAAAATTCATTTTGTGTCAACCATTTTTGGGTGATACTTGTGAGGCTCTTCAAGACAGAGGGGCAAGCCATATAACAGCGCCGTTTCCTTTTGGAGAAGAGGGAACGACCCTATGGCTAAAAGCTATAGCAAAAGCATATAATGTAGATTCATCCGTATTTGAAAAAGTGACTGAGGCCCCAAGAAATAGGGCAAAGAAAGCTTTAGAAGGAGTTTCAAATAAGTTGTCGGGAAGAAGTGTGTTCTTTTTTCCTGATAGTCAGCTTGAAATTCCTCTTGCCCGGTTTCTTGTGAGAGAGTGCGGTATGAAAGCTTTAGAAGTAGGATCTCCATATATTAATAAAAAAATAGTAATGCCGGATTTGGAAATGCTGCCAGAGGGACCAGTGATATCAGAGGGGCAAGACGTAGATTCTCAATTAGATAGGTGCAGGAAAGTGAAACCAGATTTGACAATTTGTGGGATGGGGTTAGCCAATCCATTGGAGGCAGAAGGTCTGGCTACCAAGTGGTCCATAGAGTTAGTCTTTTCACCTGTTCATGGATATGAGCAGGCGGGGGATTTAGCTGCTTTATTCTATAGGCCAATCAAAAGAAGGGAACTGTTAAAGGTTTGAAACTTTCTGTTTGGACATATGAAGGACCGCCACATGTAGGAGCCATGCGTGTTGTTACTGCTATGAAGGATACCCATTATGTTTTGCATGCCCCTCAGGGAGACACTTATGCTGATCTTTTGTTCACTATGATCGAAAGAAAAGATGCTCGTCCCCCTGTGACTTATACAACATTTAAAGCGAGAGATTTGGGTTCTGATACTGCTGAGTTGTTTAAGCAGTCCTGTAAGGATGCTTATGATAGGTTTTTACCAAAAGCTTTAGTTGTTGGAGCATCGTGTACGGCTGAATTAATTCAAGATGATCCGGGCGGGCTGGCTGAAGCTCTAGACCTGCCAGTTCCCACCATTCCACTTGAGTTACCATCCTATCAGCGAAAAGAAAATTATGGCGCTTCAGAAACATTTTATCAAATAATAAAAATGTTGGCAAAACCGGCAAATAAGACAGACAAGGTATCTTGTAACATTCTTGGACCAACTGCACTAGGATTCCGACATCGAGATGATGTCACTGAAATTGAGAGAATTCTTTTGGAATCTGGTATAGATGTAAATCTCATTGCTCCTATGGGTGCATCGCCAGATGACATCGCAAAAAAAATGGGAAGAGCTCATTTTAATGTTATGCTTTACCCTGAGATTGCAGAAACTGCGTGTAGGTTTTTAGAGAAAGAATTCGGTCAACCATACACGAAAAATGTACCTATCGGGATGGGCGCAACAACGGATTTTTTATCAGAAGTTTCCGACCTATCAGGCTTGGGAAAAATGAATTCTGATAAAACCAGACTTCGAGCTGATTGGTGGTCAAGATCTATAGATTCAACCTATTTTACAGGCAAACGCGTATTCATATTTGGAGATGCTACGCATGTTAAAACTTCTGCTAGAATAGCAAAAGAAGAAATGGGATTTGAGGTGGTAGGCATTGGTTGCTATAACAGAGAATTTGCCAGATCTATCAGATCTTTGGGTGAAGATTTAGGGGTAGCAGCTCTTGTTACAGAAGATTATCTTGAGGTGGAGGCTGCTATTCAGAATCTACAACCTGAGCTAATTTTGGGAACTCAAATGGAGCGTCACATCGGTAAAAGACTTGGCATACCATGTGCTGTCATTTCCGCACCTTTCCATGTTCAGGACCATCCAGCGCGATATTCTCCTCAAGCTGGATGGGAAGGAGCAAATGTAATTTTCGATACTTGGGTTCATCCGTTAGTTATGGGATTGGAAGAACATTTACTTCACATGTTCCGAGAGGATTTTGAGTTTAATGACAGAGCGGGGCCTAGCCACTTAGCTTCTCACAATAATCAGCCTATAGTGGGAAGGGAAGACAACACCAATGATCAACCTAAGGATTTTAAAACCCAAGGTTTAGTTTGGGAAAAAGATGCGGAACTTGAGCTTAAGAAAATCCCTTTTTTTGTTAGGGGTAAGGCACGCCGAAATACTGAAAATTTTGCTAAAGAAAAAGGTGTGAGTTCTATTTCCAGAGAGACATTATATGAGGCAAAAGCACATTATGCTAGATGATACAGTAATAAATACTTCGAAGAGTACCTACAAGTTTGTGATCATAACTTTGGATTCCCATAGTGCCGGCCCGGTATCTCGTGTTCAGAGAAAATTAAAACCTTACTTTCCATCTTTAGAAATCTCAGTTCATGCTGCTGCAGAGTGGGCGGAGAATCCAAAAGCACTGGAAGCCGCCAAGAGTGACATTTCTGATGCTAACATCATAGTAGCAAATCTTCTTTTTTTAGAAGAGCATGTCAAAGCAATTTTACCTTCCTTAAAGGAGAGGAGGAGTGAATGTGATGCTATGGTAGGGTGCATTTCTTCAAAGGAAATAGTATCCCTAACAGTTTTAGATCGTTTGGATATGAGCAAGCCCACAACTGGCTTTTTAAGCTTACTTAAAAGACTGAGAGGAACAAATAAATCTGGTAAGCCAGCTAGCGGCAAAAGACAAATGTCAGTGCTTAGGCGGCTACCTAAGATATTGAGGTTTATTCCTGGTAAGGCTCAAGATGTGAGGTCATATTTTTTGACTATGCTTTATTGGCTAGGAGGATCAGACGACAACGTAGAATCTATGGTTATCTATCTATGTGAAAAATATGGTGGGATAAAAATGATTGGTAAGAAAACCGCCAAACCACCCATAGAGTATCCAGAAACAGGCCTTTATCATCCTTCCCTAAAAGCTAGGATAACAACTAATATCAAGGAAATCCCTAAACAAAGAGAGATTAAAGGAACTGTTGGGATATTGTTGATGCGGTCATATGTTTTGTCTGGAGATACAGCACATTATGATGCTGTAATCAGAAAGTTAGAAGAAAATGGGTTAGATGTCATACCGGCTTTTTCAGCCAGTTTGGATTCACGGCCAGCCATAGAAGAATTTTTTCAGAAAAATGGAAGCAGCTCAGTCGATTGTGTTGTATCATTAACAGGTTTTAGCTTAGTTGGTGGTCCAGCTTATAATGACAGTCAGGCCGCTGAGGAAATTCTATCAGAGCTAAATGTCCCTTATGTAGCTGCTCATGCGTTGGAATTTCAAACCCTATCTCATTGGGAAGAAAATGATTCAGGGCTTGGTCCTGTGGAAACAACCATGTTGGTTGCTTTGCCTGAAATTGATGGTGCAATAGCACCAACAGTTTTTGGTGGTCGCCCGGGACCTGGTATGGAAATGCTTCCTGCTGAAGACAGAGTACAAAGTTTAGTTTCTAAGGTGAGCAAATATGTGAGCCTCAGAACTAAGCCGGTTGAGGATAAGATAATTTCAGTTATACTTTATGGGTTTCCACCCAATGCAGGCGCTATCGGAACAGCAGCCTATTTAGATGTATTTCGATCCTTGTACAATACTCTCTTAAGATTAAAACAGGAAGGATATGAAGTCGATATTCCCCAGAATGTAGAAGAACTCAAGAATAAGATACTCAATGGAAATAGAGAAACTTATGGTCAAGAGGCCAATGTTTTTAAAAGAATTTCAGCTGATGAAATTGTGGCAGAAGAGCCTTATTTAAAGGAGATTGAAGCCACATGGGGACCTGCTCCAGGCAAACTTCAATCCGATGGGTCAGGTTTGTTCATTTTGGGTGAAAAATTCGGAAATGTTTTTGTGGGTATTCAGCCTGCTTTTGGGTTTGAGGGTGACCCTATGCGGCTCCTCTTTGAGAAGGGATTTGCTCCAACTCATGCCTTTTCATCTTTCTATAGATTCTTGATGAAGGAAATGAAAACAGATGCTATTGTCCACTTCGGAATGCATGGAGCATTGGAATTTATGCCTGGAAAGAAAGCAGGAGTCAGTGAAAGCTGCTGGCCCGACAGGTTAATCGGTGATATCCCAAATATATATATTTATGCTGCTAATAATCCTTCAGAGGGCTCCTTGGCTAAGCGACGATCCAATGCAGTAATTATTTCACATTTGACGCCACCTTTAGCAAAAGCCGGCCTTTATAAAGGTTTGCTGGATTTAAAAGAGTCTCTTACCCAGCTTAGAGGGATGAACCCTGATGCAGATAACCTATCAGATCTAAAGCAACTCATTGGGGATCAGGCAGAGGCTCTAGATATTGAATTTGAAGGTGATTTTGATTTCTTACGATTGAAATTATATGAACTAGAAGAAGCCTTAATCCCAGAGGGTTTACATATTGTTGGAACGCCACCTTCAACAGAAGCTCGTGAAAATTATTTAAATGTAATTCCAGGAACGGATAATAAAGAGGATCGCGCTAAGTATGATGATTTATTAACCAAAGACACTGAATTACCAGCCTTGATCGATGCCTTAGACGGGAAGTTTATTAAACCTGTTCCTGGAGGTGACATTATAAGATCACCCGAGATTCTTCCAACAGGTCGCAACATGCATGCCTTTGATCCATTTAGAATGCCAACCTCATTCGCAATGCAGGAAGGAAAGAACCAAACGACAGCACTTTTGAATGCGCAGGATAATTTGCCTGAAACAGTTGCAATGGTACTATGGGGTTCTGACAATATTAAAACAGATGGAGGGTCTATAGCCCAAGCTATGAATTTAATGGGGGCTAGACCTTTTTTTGATGATTACGGCCGACTTTCTGGGGCAGAATTAATTTCCTTGGAAGAACTAGGACGCCCAAGGATAGACGTTCTGATGACTTTGTCTGGAATCTTTAGGGATTTATTGCCACTCCAAATAAGAATGTTGGCTGATGCGTCTCTCAAGGCCGCTCAAGCTAAAGAATCTAATGATATGAATTTCATAAGAAGAAATACTCTAGCTATAATGAATAAACATGGCTTCACCCTGGAGCAAGCAGCGTTGAGGGTTTTTTCCAATGCCGAAGGCACTTATGGTTCTAACGTTAATCATTTAGTGAGTTCGGCAGCATGGGATCAAGAAGATGAACTTGCCGATACCTATGAGAATCGAAAGAGTTATGCTTACGATTCAAAAGGTGACTGTTCCAAACAAACGGGGTTATTACAGGCCATTCTTGAATTAGTTGATTGTACATACCAGAATTTGGAAAGTGTTGAACTAGGGGTGACTACGGTGGATCACTATTTTGATACTTTGGGAGGGATTACTAGAGCAGTCAAAAGGGCAAGAGGTGTGGACACCCCAGTATTTATTGGAGATCAAACTCGCGGAGGTTCTAAAGTGAGGACTTTGGCTGATCAGATCGCTCTTGAAACTCGCTCAAGGTCCCTTAATCCAAAATGGTTTGAACCTTTACTGAAGCATGGCTATGAGGGTGTCAGGCATATAGAAAGTCAAGTGACTAATACCTTAGGTTGGTCGGCAACAACTGGTCAAGTAGAACCTTGGGTTTATGGCAAACTATCTGAGACCTTTATTTTGGATGAGGAAATGCGAAGAAGATTAGCCGCCCTGAATCCTGCAGCTAGTTTGAGAGTGGCAAATCGCTTGATGGAAGCTCACGACAGATCTTATTGGGAACCAGATGAAGAAACCCTTGAAGCGCTGAAAGATTCACTTGCTGAGCTAGAAGATAATCTAGAAGGAGTGAGCTTGGCAGCTGAATAAAGATAATTTGAGAGTAATGTGAATATAAAAATAAAAATGAATCGAAGTGAATATGGAGAAAAGATATGAGTCCTTTAGACGATAATAAGCAAGTACCTAACCTTCGGGGAGAAGATGGTGAGGGATCTTTACAAGTAAAATTAGATCCAAAAGTGGAAATAGAGGGTGCTAAAGTTTTTGCCGTTTACGGAAAAGGAGGAATTGGAAAATCCACAACTTCTTCAAATCTGTCTGTGGCTTTTTCAAAACTCGGAAAGAATGTTTTACAAATAGGATGTGACCCAAAGCATGATAGCACTTTTACTCTTACTGGCCGGTTGGTGCCAACTGTCATTGATACCTTGAAGGAGGTTGATTTTCATGCTGAGGAGCTTAGACCAGAAGATTTTGTTTATGAAGGCTATAATGGGGTAAAATGCGTTGAAGCAGGTGGTCCACCAGCTGGTACTGGCTGTGGAGGGTACGTTGTTGGTCAAACAGTAAAACTACTAAAGCAAAATCATCTGCTAGAGGATACTGACGTAGTTATTTTTGATGTGCTGGGAGATGTCGTTTGCGGAGGTTTTGCAGCCCCACTACAACACGCTGATCGGGCGATTATAGTAACCGCTAACGATTTTGACTCAATTTACGCTATGAATCGCATAATAGCAGCTGTACAGGCTAAATCAAAAAATTATAATGTTAGATTGGCTGGATGCATAGCTAATCGCTCAAAGGATACGAACGAGGTAGATCGCTATTGTAGTGAGGTAGGATTTAAGAGAGTAGCACATTTCCCAGATTTGGACGCAATTAGGCGATCTCGTTTGAAGAAAAAAACCCTTTTTGAAATGGGTGATGAGGAAGAAATAATTGCAGTACAGAAAGAGTACCTTCGTCTCGCCCAGTTACTCTGGGATGGAACTGATCCATTAGCCCCTGATCCACTTGAAGATAGACATATTTTTGAGTTATTAGGATTTGATTAGTGACAAAACCTTATTCTGAAACAAGGGATAGAGTTCAGGTTTATTTTGACCAGACTGCAGTAAAGGCGTGGGAAGCCTTAACTAATGAGACCCCTGTGTCTGCAATCAGATCAAAGGTGCGGGCAGGCAGGCAGGAAATGAGAAACTTATTGTTATCTCGATTGCCAAACGATTTAACGGGTCATTCTATCCTAGATGCAGGGTGTGGGACTGGGCAGATGTCGATTGATCTGGGCATGAGAGGGGCTAGTGTCTTGGGAATAGATATTTCGGAAAATTTAATAAATATAGCTAAGGAAAGACTCCCAAATAAACTTAAATCAAGGGTTAATTTTGCAGTGTCTGATATGATTAAGGATCATGGCAATTTTGATCATGTGGTGTTGATGGATAGCTTAATTCATTATCCGGAAGCAGACGCAATGGCTGTACTAAGTAACTTAATGAGAAGAACTAGGAATGGAATACTATTTACATTAGTTCCTACAAACTCTGTTTTGAAATTCAAACTGCTGGTAGGGCGCCTTTTTCCTCGGTCAGATCGATCACCTGTAATTGTTCCCTTGAATATTAAATCATTTATAAAAATGTTTGATAGTAGGTTTAAGGGAAAAGAGTCATTTGAGATGACATCAGTAGGCCAGGTTAATAAATGGTTCTATACTTCTGAGGCAATAGAACTGAAAAGATGATTCTAGCCAAAGAACATATCTATAAGATAAGCCGAAAATTGTTGCCATTTTCAGATGCAGAGAGTGCCAATTTTTCATTAGCACAACTTCTTCGGCTTTCCCTTTTTCAGATATCAGTCGGAATGGCAACTGTCATGCTTGCAGGGACCCTAAATAGAGTAATGATAGTAGAATTAGGTGTGCCTGCATCTCTTGTAGCAATAATGATAGCAATTCCGGTCTTGATAGCCCCTCTGCGCACATTTTTTGGATTTAAATCTGACACCTATAAATCAGTAATAGGTTGGAGAAGAATTCCTTATATGTGGTTTGGAAGTATCTTTCAATTTGGTGGTCTTGCCATAATGCCCTTTTCAATAATTGTTTTGTCTGGGGATCAAACAGTAGGCCCAAGCTGGGCGGGGGAAGTCTTGGTAGCAATTTCATTCTTATTTACCGGTTTGGGTATTCATATGACCCAGACAGTTGGGTTGGCGCTAGCTGCAGACCGAGCAACGCCAGAAACTAGGCCAAGGGTGGTTGCGTTACTTTATTTTATGTTCCTTTTCGGAATGGGGCTTTCTGCTTTAATAATTGGAGCACTGCTTGCAGATTTTTCTAAGCTCCGCTTGATACAAGTTGTTCAAGGTGCCGCTGTGATGACTTTGGTTCTCAACCTTGTGGCAGTATGGAGGCAAGAATTTATCCAGAAATCTGTTGAGGTCAAAGATAAAGAGCAAAAAGATAGTTTTTTGTTAACTTGGAAGAAATTCATAGAACAGAAAAGAATAAGTAGCCTAATCTGGGTAGTCTTTTTGGGAACTATGGCCTTCGCCATGCAAGATGTTTTGTTGGAGCCTTATGGTGGTCAGATATTGGGCTTGAGTGTTTCGGCAACGACCTTACTTACTGGTCTTTGGGCCTTTGGATCTCTGTTGGGGCTAGCTATTGCTGCCAGAAAGGCTACTAAAGTTAAGTCACCTGTAAGTAATACAATGAAAGCTCTACTAGTAGGTATTGTGGGATTTTCTGCAATCATTTTTTCAAGCCCCATGCAAATCCCGTTACTTTATTTTATAGGAACTACTTTGATTGGCTTTGGAACAGGATTATTCTCAGTATCTCTTTTGACTTTAGCAATGTCATTTTCGAGCGATGATCGGGTAGGTAGGGGATTAATACTTGGTTCCTGGGGGGCGGCACAAGCCCTTGGGGCTGGTCTAGGTATCGCTATAGGTGGTATATTGAGAGATATTATAAATCAACTTGCGTTATCTGGTGTATTTGGAAAAACGTTCGAGAGTGATGCAACTGGCTACTTATTCGTATACCATCTTGAAATATTGATTATCTTTATAACGCTAATTTCCCTAGGATCCTTATCCCAAGAGCTGAAGAAGAAACAGATAGACATTAATAAGGAGACTCGTTTTGGTTTGGCAGAAATACCGTCATAATTTAATGAAATAAATGCTATGTATAAGATTGATAAACCACCACCCAAGGATGTATTAAGTATAATCCCAGAAGATGAGAATGTCATCTGGCATGGAAGACCTGATTTGAGACGTTTTTCTATATCAGCATTGGGTCTTCGATATTTGATACTTTATCTTTTGGTTGTTTCACTCACTACTTTTTTTTCCAATTATGGTAATTTAAGTCTTTCAATATTTTTACAGATGATGTTTCCTTATGTTATTTGTTGCTGTCTGGCTGCGATTATAATGGTTATGATTGGTATTTTACAGGTTATACCTACAGTGTATGTTATAACTAGTAAGAGAATCATAATTAAGAGTGGCTTGGCACTTATATTCATGTTAAATGTTCCATTCGATAAGGTAGCCAATATTGATAAGAAGGTATTCAATGATGGCTGTGGAGACATTTCATTCAAGTTGATAGGTAACAAGCGCATACCCTTTTTTGCTGGTTGGCCTAGCGTGAGGCCTTGGTATTTCAATAACCCTGAACCCACTTTCAGATGTATATCAGATGTTGATGTAGTATCTTTCAAACTGGCAAACGCTGCTCAGTCTAGAATCTCTGAGAAACACGGAGCAGGGAATAAATCCCAACAATCAGGAAGTGACAATAAGGAAATGACTGCATGAGGCACAATGCCAAAACTCAAGAAAAGGAAGTAATTCCCATTCGTTTATTACAAGCAGTAGGCGCTCTACTCCTTTTTACTCTGGTAGTAGTAGGTTATGCTAGGTTGTCAGACATGCCACTTTTGGGTGTACCTGATGCCTCTCCTGTTGTAAAAGAGGTAGT
>MDSV01240015.1_pt1 | contig 10619 bp, 12 predicted proteins | sample 810851 | NCBI WGS metagenome assembly MDSV01 (sample SAMN05326640, study PRJNA326480) | marine metagenome | isolation source: seawater | place: Atlantic Ocean: North East | collected 2012 | reverse complement strand
TTTATAATAATATCTGGATTAAGCGAGACAAAAAAAAATGTTTTTAAATAATAAAAAATTCAAGGAAATTAAAGGAGATGCTTCTTTTAGGAAATTTTTTAGAAAAAAAATACAAGGGAAAAATTCAATTATTGTTTATTGTGAGAAAGACAAGTTAAAAAATTTGTTAATTTATGACGCAATAAATAAAATTTTGATAAAAAATCATATTAAAGCTCCTAAACTTTATACACAAAATTTAAAAAAAAATTTTATGGAAATTGAAGATTTTGGTCAAATTACATTATTTAAATATTTAAGTAAGAACAAAAAAAAAAAATTTAAAAATTATCAATTAATTATACATCTTCTTAACCAAATTCAATCTATTAAAGATAGAAAGATAAAAAATTTTAATAACAAATATTATAAAATTCCTGAATATAAAAAAAAAATATTGTTTAATGAAACTAAGTTATTTTGTAATTGGTATGTTCCAAATATTCTACCAAAAAAAAATATAAAAAAATTCAATGAAATTTTTAAAAGACAAATAAAATTATTACTCAAAAAAATAAAATTAAAGAATAATATGTTTGTTCATAGAGATTTTCATGTTTCAAATATAATGATGAAGGAAAAAAAGTTAGCTTTAATAGACAGTCAAGATGCGTTAGTAGGAAATAGAGCGTATGACCTAGCATCATTAATTGATGATGTTAGATTTGAATCATCTCAAAATTTTAAAGAAAAGATTTATAATTACTATATAAAGACAAATTATAAAAAATTTAACAAAAAAAAATTCAGAAATGATTTTGAAATTTTGTCTGTTTTAAGAAATTTAAAAATAATAGGTATTTTTTCTAGGTTAGCTAAGAGAGATAAAAAAAATTATTATCTCAAATTAATACCCTATGCCTGGAAATTAATTTCGCTTCGTGTTGATAAAAACCCAATGTTGTATGATCTAAAAAAAAACTTAAAAAAAAACTTTTTAAATGAATTAAAATAGTAATATGAAAATTGATACTGCTTTAGTTTTGTGCGCCGGATATGGAAAAAGATTAAATCCACTTACTTTAGATATACCTAAGCCATTGTTGAAAATTAATGATACTACATTATTAGAAAATTCAATTAATTTAATTAAAGAATTGGGAATAGAGAAAATATATCTTAATACTTTTTATTTAAATAAAAAAATTAATGATTATGTAAAAAAAAAAAATTTTAAAATAGATATTAAAATTATTAATGATGGTGACAATATTTTAGATACTGGTGGTGGAATTTTAAATATGATTAAACTTTCAACTGAAGAAAATTTTCTTGTTTTAAATCCAGATACGCTTTGGAACTCAAACTATAAAAAAGAAATTGAGGATATGGAGAATTTCTATTTTGAAAAAAATTTAACAAATATTTTATTAGTTGTTAATAAAGATTTAAGTTTTGATAAAAGTTTTAGTGGTGATTTTAATTTTTTTGAGAATAAACTAAATAAAGAAAAAAAAAATAAATTTATATTTACTGGATGCCAAATTGTTAATAAGAACTTGTTTAAGGATCAAAAAATTGAAAAATTTTCTATTTCAAAGATTTGGAGTAATCTTCAAAAAACAAATAAACTAAATGGATTTAAAAGTAAAAATAAATTTTACCATTTGACTGATCTAAGAATTTATAAAGAGTTACTAAAAAATTAAAAGATCATTAGCTCTATCTTTATCTAAATATTCACACTTATTAATTTTATTATCTGAAATTAAATTTATCAATAGAGGATTTCCTGTCGGAATTTCTAATTTTGATATTTTATTCTCATCCAATTTAAATAAAAATTTACATAAAGCTCTTAGAGAATTTCCATGAGCTGAAATTAGTATGTCTTTATTGTCTTTTAATTTATTTTCAATTTCTTCCTTAAAATATTTTATTACTCTATTATAAGTATCTTTTAAAGACTCAGTATCAGGAATTTTTTCTTTTGGAATATTTTTATAAGTATCTATATTTAATGGATGGTAAGGATTATTTTTATTTAAAGGTTCTGGTTTTATTTCCCAAGATCTTCTCAACTCAAAAACTTTTTCAACACCTAACTTATCTTTTATTTCATCTTTATTTAAACCGGTAAGCGCACCGTAGTGTCTTTCATTTAACTGCCAGGCTTTAATAGGTATCTTTTTATCTCTTAGGGAATCTTGAATTAGTTTTAAAGTGTTTTGCGCCCTTAATTGAAAAGAAACAAAATAATAATCAATTTTTAAATTTTTTTTTTTTATTAGTTCTCCAGCTTTACAAGCTTCTAATTTTCCTTGTGGTGTCAAATCAACATCTACCCACCCAGTAAATCTTTTTTGAAGATTCCACTCACTTTGACCGTGCCTGACAAGAATTAAATTTGACATCTATTATATTTTGTTAACTAATAAATTTTAAAACAAATTATTAAAATATGAAAAATATTAACACTATAATACTTATTATTTTTCATTTATTAAACATAATGTTTATATTCCTTTATTTATACCCAGGAAGTATCCTTGGATATTTATTTTATAGAAATTTAAGTTTACAACCTCAAATTACTAGAGATTTTTTAATTTCATCCAATCATTTTTATGCTTTTATTCTAATATCTTCAATTGGAATTATTGTTTACCGAAAAAGTAACAAATTTAAATATTTTATTATTTATTTATTGTTTATATCTTTTTTCTTAGAGTTAATGCATATTATAATACCAAATAGAACTTTTCAAATAGGTGATTTAGTAGGAAATGCACTTGGTGTTTTATTTACAATAATAGTTTATAAATTTTTGAAAAAATATGAACCTTAGAAATACTTTATATCTTTTAATTTTTTTTATTTTAATAGGTTGTTCCTCAATACCAAAAAATACCTCGGATAGTTGTAAAATATTTGATGAAAGATATTTATGGTATAAGCATACTAAAAAAGTAGAAAAAAAATGGGGTACGCCCATTTATTTACAGCTTGCAATTATAAAAATGGAATCTGATTTTGATTGGCTTGCTAAACCAAAAAAACAAAAAATATTTAAAATAATTCCATTTAAAAGACCTTCGAGCTCATTTGGATATTCCCAAGCAGTAAAAGGAACTTGGAAGCAATATAAAAAAGAAACTGGAAATAATTTAGCAACAAGAGTTAGATTTAAAGACAGTGTAGATTTTATTGGATGGTATACAAATAAAACTGAGAGTATTTTAAAAATATCAAAAAATAATGCTTTTAAACAATATATAGCATATCATGAAGGTTGGGGTAATTATAAGAATTATAAAAAAAACAAAAAAGTAATAAGATTAGCCAAAAAGGTTCAAGCACAATCAAATAAATATAAACTTCAATTAGAAAAATGTAAAAAAAAATTAAATAGAAAAAAATATATTATATATTAACGAAGTTGTTTTTTAAGTTCGATATCAATATGGTCTATTCTTTTAGTATTTTTTGCTAATCTCATATACATAGTTGGAGTTACGTATAATGTAAAAAAAGTAGAAAAAATCATCCCACCCAGTATTGTTGCTCCAACTGCTAACCTAGAAGCTTCACCAGCACCGGGGCCTATGTTTCCAATGATTAGTGGTAACATTGCAATCATAGTACTAATAGATGTCATCATTATTGGTCTAAATCTTAGTTCACAAGCTTCTTTTACTGCTGTTTCAATATTTTTTCCGGTTGCTCTGAGCTGGTTAGTATAGTCAACAATTAATATACTATTTTTTGTAGAAATACCTATCAATATGACAAGTGCAATTTGAGAAAAAATATTAATAGAACTATTTAAGAATAAAATAAATATTATGCCTCCAAAAATGGCAAGTGGAACAGTAAGAATTATTATAAACGGATGAATAAATGAATTAAAGGTTGCTGTCATTACAAGATAAGCTGTCAATAAAGCTAATCCAAAAATTATATATAATTCATTGCTAGTTTCTTTTAGTTCTTCAGATTTACCTTTCCAATTAATTTGGTTTAATATTTTAAGCTCCTTCATTGTATTTTCTAAATATGATATAGATTCTGAAAGAGTATAATCTTCTGAAATATCTGCAGAAATTGTAACTGCTCTTTGCCTATTGTATCGCATAAGTTTTTTTGCTGAACCTTCTTCCTTAAATTCCACTAAATTTGCTAGTGAAATCAATTTGTTAGTCGAACTAGATCTTACAAAAATTTTTGCAAGGCCTTCTTTACTTCTTCTGTCCGATATATATTGTTGAATAATAATTGGATATTCTTTTCCCATTTTATTAAACTTAGTAACAGTTTTTCCCCCATACAGAGTTTCTAGAGTTTTTCCTATTGCCTCTGTTGAGATACCCAAATCTTTAGCTTTGTTTTTATTAATAACCAATTTGATTTCAGGCTTATTTCTTGAAAAATCAGTCTCAATTCTTGAAAGCTTTTTATTTTTTCTAAGTGTGTTAATTACCTCTAATTGAATTTTTTCCAATTCTTCATAGCTATTTCCCATTATAACCATTTGAATAGGTTTTCTATAATTCGAAACTCTAATTGATTGTGGTTGTATTGGAAATGCTAAAGTTTCGGGTACAGTAACAATTTTACCAATTGCTTGACGCATAATTTTTGTAGAATTTTGATTTCTGTTTTTCCATTCATCTAATAGAGCAATTATTATAAAGCTATTAAAGGAATTTTTATCATTTCCAAAACCAGGTACTCTCATTATAAATCTTTTATATGGACTTTCATCTTCTTGAAGAAGTGGTATTAATCTTTTTTCTATATCTTGTGCTCTTTTTTCTGTGTATTCAAATGAGCTTCCCTCATCTGTATTTCCAATAATTATGTAAACTCCTCTATCTTCTTTGGGTAGTAATTCTTTTTTTGTAAATTTATATAGAGCTCCAGATCCAAGAATTGTCAAAATTATAAATGTAATTACTATTTTTTCTTTATGTATCCAAAAAGACAGAGTTTCTTTATAAAATTTTGAAAATGCTTTAAAGAAATAATCAAATTTAATTACAAAAAAATTTTTTTTTGTTTTCTTTATTAAAAATTTACTACCGAGCATTGGTGATAAGGTCAGGGCTACAAAAGAGGAGATAACAATTGAAAACGATAAAGCTATAGCAGTTTCTCTAAAAAGTGTTCCTGCTATCCCATCAATGAAAATAAGGGGTAAAAATACAGCAACAAGTATTAGCGTAGTAGCTATTATAGCAAATGTAATTTGCCTAGAACCCTTATAGGCAGCTATTAGAGGTGTTTCTCCATTTTCTACTCGTCTATAAATTGCATCTGTCATTATTACGGAGTCATCCGTAATTATTCCAATCGCAAGAATAAAACTTAATAAAACAAAAATATTTATTGATAGATCAAATAGATATAAACCTAGAAAAGATGCAATTAAACTTACAGGTAATGCTACAGCCGGTACAATAACGGCCTTAAGATTTCCTAAAAATAGGTAGATTATTACAACTACTAAAATAAATGCAATAACTAAAGTTTTATAAACCTCATTTATAGCTGTACCTACATATGTTGCTCTATTAAAAGCGATTTCCAAACTCAAACCTTTTGGAAGAGTTTTTTTTATTTCTTCTAATTTTTTTTTAACTTCTTTTGACAATTCAACTGTTGATGCGCCACTTTTAGCATAAATCCCTATTCCAACAGTTTTTAAATCTAATGCATTCTTTTTTTGCGCCTTAAATAGAGTTTTTTCAGAAACTGGTCCAAATTCTAAATCTGCAACATCTGATAAGCTTACAATACTATTTTTATTCTTTTTAATTGGAAGATTTTTTAATTTTTCTAAGTTATTGTATGATTTGTCTAAATTTAATGTTAAATCAATATTATCAGCCTCTAAAGTTCCAGCAGGTAAACTTACATTTTCATTTCTAAGAGCATTTTCAACTTCCTGAATTGTTAAATTATTAGCAGCTAACTTGATCGGATTTACCCAAACTCTTATACTTAAATCTCTAAGTCCTCCAGTTCTAATTCTTCCTACATTTTTTATACTTGAAAATTGATCAACTAAATATCTTTCAGCATAGTCACCTAATTCTAAATCACTCCAAGTTGAAGAGCTTAACGCTAACCACATAGTGGTTGAAAAACCAGCGGATTGTTTTAATATTTGAGGAGCATTAGATTCTGATGGCAGATTATCAACAACTCTTGCAACTCTTTCTCTAATATCATTTGCTGCACTGTCTAAGTCTATATCTGTGTCGAATTCAATATTAATTGTGCTTGCTCCATTTTCAGATTTTGAATCTATATTCTTTATACCCTCTGCTCCTCCAATTACATCCTCAATAACTTGAGTTACCTCTTGATCTATTATTGGCGCTGAGGCAGATTTATAATCAACTTTTACCTGTACGACTGGAGGCTGTAACCCATTTGGTAATTCTCTAACAGGTAAATCAGTAAAAACAAATAAACCAAAAACTATCATTATTAAAGACATAACCCATGCAATTGCAGGTCTTCTTATGCTTAAATCAGTAATTAGCATTATTCTTTAATAGGTTTAATTTTACTATTCGGCTGAACTTTTTTTAATCCCTCAGCAACAATGATATCACCTTCGTTCAAGCCAGAAATAACTTCAATAAAACTCTTATCTCTTAATCCAATAATGATTTCAGTTTTATTTGCTAAGTTTTTTTCATCGATTTTATAAACAAAAGCTTTATTTCCCTCTAAAATTAGACTGGTATCTGGAATGCTTAGAGAATTTCTTTGATTGTATTTAAGCTTAACTTCAAGAAGAGAGCCAGGTATCAATTCATTATTTTCATTATTAATTTTAATTCTAGTTAGTAAGCTTCTAGTTTCTGCATTAATTCTACTGGAAACTGCGTAAACTTCACCACTATATATTTTTTGTTGATTGCCTGAAAACTCTGCCTCTATTGGTAAATCTTTTTTAATAAAAGGAGCAAAAATTTCTGGGATTTGTAAATCTGAAAATATAATTGAGTTATCGTCTAAAGTAATAATTATAGAGTTATCTGAACCCAATATGTCACCAGTTATACCCCTATAACCTAAAACACCATCAAATGGAGCAGTTATAATACTTTCTTTTAATTTAATGATCGTATCTCCCTTTTTTACAAATTCATTTAACTTTAATTCTGATATTAATTGATCTCTTTTAATTCTGAAAGATTTCGTTTTTTTTGATAAAGCTGTTCCAAAACTTTCAATTTTTTCAGAAAAAATTCTATTAGATACAGTGGAAACAATAATTCCTGGAGGAGGTCTTTTACTAAATTTTTTTGCAAAATGGTTTCCAATTAATGTTCTACCAATAATTACAACTGCAATTATTAAAAAAAAAATAAGAATAATTGATGTGATTTTAGTTGATCTTTTCATTATCAATACTTTCCATATTCACTCCACGATCCATCATAAATAACAGGCATATATTTATTAACAATCAGAGAATAAGCAAGAGCTAAAACAGATGCAGTAACCCCAGAGCCACAAGAAAATACAATATTTTGATTAAGATTGCATCCAATACTCTTAAATTTTTTTATTAGTTTACCTTTACTCAAAAAAGTATTGTCAGTGTTTATTATTTCAGAAAATGGGAGACAGATTGAATTTTTTATTGACCCGCTTCTTAAACCTTTACGCGGCTCTTTTGCTTTGCCTTCAAATCTTGCTCTACTTCTCGCATCAATAACTTTAAAGGATTTTTTTAATATATTTTGATTAATTTGTTTTTTATTCTTCACTAGCCATTTTTTTTCATTCGCAACGTACTTTGATTTTTTAATTTTTGGCAATACTGATGTAACTTTTTTTTTTCATTTATCCATTTTTTTAAACCACCATCCAATATTTTAATTAATTTAGGATTATGGCCAAAATAAATAAAGTTATACCAACACCTACATGCGCTCAAGATATCTGAGTTATCATAAATTACAATTTTATCTTTATTGTTTATCCCCATATTAGAAACAATTTTTTCCCAAGAATTTTTACTAGTTAACATATGTGGTAAGTTTGTTCTTTTTGAATTTTTATCGAGATCGAAAAAAATTGCATTTTTAATATGTTTATTTTTGTATTCTGTAAATCCATTCCTTTTGGTTTGGGGCATATGCCAAGAGCAGTCAATTACTTTTACATTTGCTAAGTTCTTTTCAAGCCATGAACTTTTTACTAATGACATTTATTTTTTTTCTAAATATTTTTGATGATATTCCTCTGCGACACAATAATTTTTAAGTTCAGAAATTTTAGTAACAATTTTTCCATTAAGTTTAACATTTTTTTGATTAAATATTTTTTCAGCAATCTTTTTTTGATCATTGTTAAGATAAAATATTTCGCTCCGGTATTGAGTGCCAAAATCTGGACCTTGAGAATTTAATGTAGTTGGATTATGAATTTCAAAAAAAAATTCAATTATTTTTTCATAAGATATTACCTTTGGATCAAAATCTAATTTCACAACTTCAGCATGGTTAGTTGTGCCTGTACAAACTTCTCTATATGTTGTTTTTTTACTATCGCCACCACAGTATCCAACTTCTGTTTTTATAACTCCCTCTAATTTACTAAATTTTAATTCAGGTCCCCAAAAACATCCTAATGCTAATACAGCTATTTCCATTGATTAAACTTTAATTTAATTTACAAATTATTCATATGCTTTCAAAAAATCAATTAGGCTTTTTGTACATGTTTCTCTCAATATGTGCATTTTCTATAATGGATGTATTAGTAAAATGGTCTGAATCTTATCCTTTAGGGCAGGTTTTATTTTTTAGAGGTTTTTTTGGGATAGTCTTTTATTTCTTCATAATACCTAAAGATAGATTACATAATTTTTATTTAACCAAACGAGCTAAATTGCATTTTTTAAGATGTTTATTTGGATTGATAGCTTTAGTAGCAATTTTTATTGCTTTAAGAAACTTGCCTCTCGCAACAGTAGTTAGTATTTCTTTTGCTGCACCAATTTTTACAACTATTTTTTCAATTTTTTTTTTGAGTGAAAAAGTTGGAATTTATAGATGGCTTGCAGTTTTAATAGGTTTCATTGGAATACTTATAATTACTGAACCAGGTTTTAGTTCAGTTAATATTTATTATATTTTTCCAATTATTTTTTGTTTGGGTTTATCATATGTTGCAATCACAATTAGACAATTATCTTCAACAGAACCTGTTTGGTTAATATCGCTTAATTTCTCCGCAGCCATAACACTTGCAAGTTTTTTTACAATACCATTTGGTTGGGTAATGCCAAATTTTAAGGATCTTTTCTTTTTATTAATGATTGGAATATTTGGAGGTGTTGCTAACTTATGGTTAAGTCAATCATATAAATTTTCAGAAGTTTCTTTAGTTACTCCTTTAAAATATTTAGCTTTAGTATTTGCTATCTTTTTTGGATATTTAATATGGGGAGAGGTTCCAACTATAAAAACTTTATTAGGTGCATTATTGGTAATACTGTCCTCTTTAATAATTTTCAGAAGAGAAATATATTATAAACAAGTAATTTCATCAAAAACTATAAATGATTAAATCACCTAGTTACTGGAATAAAGCTAAAAAATATTTGTCAAAAAAAGATAGAGTAATGCTAAATTTAATAAAACAATATGATTCTCCATCAGAAATTGTTCTCACGTCACGAAAAGATGTATTTTATTCACTTTGTAAAAGTATAATTGGTCAACAAATAAGTGTAGCTGCTGCTGACTCAGTATTTAAAAAATTTAAAAAAAAATGTAAAAATAAAATTACAGCAAAAAACATTTCTAAAATAAGTTATTCTCAATTAAAAAATTGTGGGTTAAGTAGACAAAAAGTAAGAGGAATTAGAAATTTAACAAAACAATTTTTATCTAAATCATTTAAACCAAAATTAATTTATAAAATGTCAGATGAGGAGGCAATTATGTATTTATCAGAACTCAAACAGATAGGAAGATGGTCTGCAGAAATGATTTTACTTTTTACATTCAATCGACCAAATATTTGGCCTGAACAAGATATTGGACTTTTAAGGGCAATTTCGAAAAATTATAAAAAAAAATATTTACCTCCAATATCTTTTGTTAGTGTCTTGAAAAAAAAATTTAGTCCATATTGTTCTGTTGCGACATGGTACTTATGGAGAAGTATAGACCCCAAACCTATTCAATATTAGTTTCCCTCAATAATTTGATGATGTCTTATCACCGTGTTTTTTAATATTGCATGAGCTGCTTGATATTCGCTTGAATAAAAGAAATTTTTTGCAATGTCAAAAGATGAAAATTCTAAAACGGCTGTTCTTAAAAACTCTTTACCTTCAGTAGTTATTTTTTCACCTCCTCTTACTAAAAATTTTCCGTTATATTTTTCTACAGCCTTTTTGGCCTCTATGGCATAATTTTTTAATAAATTATCATCTTCAATTTTTTCATAGACACAAACAATATAACCTTTCATTTTATTCAATCCAATCTGCATATTTTGATTTATTATTGATTAAATATGATGGTAATAAATCTAAACTAATTTTTTCTAATTTGTTTTCACCATCAAATTTGTTAGCACGGGAATCCACTTTTAAATTATAA
>MDSV01198084.1_pt1 | contig 10619 bp, 11 predicted proteins | sample 810851 | NCBI WGS metagenome assembly MDSV01 (sample SAMN05326640, study PRJNA326480) | marine metagenome | isolation source: seawater | place: Atlantic Ocean: North East | collected 2012 | reverse complement strand
TTAATAACAACAAATTTTTTTATTTTTTCTATTTTAGATAAATTTTTATTTATTTTATCAATCTCTATTTGAATTTTTTCATTTACTAGATCTTTTGCATCTAATGGTAAAACTATTAAACAAACTAAGTAAGGTTTATTATCTCCATAAACTAAAGCTTGTTCAATTAAATTTGATTTAATTAGATCATTTTCTATTTTAATTGGAGAAATATTGTCTCCACCAGGTGTTATAATTATATCTTTTTTTCTATCTGTTATTTTTAAGTATCCCTCATCAAACTCACCAATGTCTCCAGTATACAACCATCCATTTTTTAAAACCTTATTTGTTTCTTCCTTATTATTCCAATACCCTAACATTACATTCTCACCTTGAATTAAAATTTCTCCATCCTCGGCAATTTTTACAGAATTTCCAGAAAAAGGGGGACCAACGGTATCAACTCTTATATCTTGAATTGGATTACAACTTACAACTGGTGAAGTTTCTGTTAAACCATATCCTTGTAAAGTTGGTAATCCTACTGCATTTAATAATGACCCAACTTCTTTATCTAAAGCCCCGCCTCCTGAAATAAACGCTTTAAGAGATCCTCCAAATTGTTTTTTAATTTTTTTTCTTACTAAAATTTCACATATCAAATTTATAATAATTTCAATTACCGTGAGTTTTTCTTTAAATAATTTTTTCTTACCTAATTTAACTGTTTTATCTAGTAGAATTTTCTTTAACCCGGTTGCCTTACTTAAATTAGAATTTATTTTTTGATATAAATTTTGATAAAATCTTGGTACAGCTGTCATAATCTGAGGACTGCAATCATTCATATTCTTGACTAATTTTTCTATACTTTCAGCATAAAATACTTTTGCTGCTACAGCTATTTGAACAAATTGAACTGTATGCTCATATGAGTGTGATAATGGTAACCACGTCAAAAATTTAGGAGAAACAGAAATTATAGATTTGAGCAATGAACATGATCCCTCACAATTATTTAATATTCCCCCATGGCTCAACATTACACCTTTAGGATTTCCTTGTGTCCCTGATGTATAAATTATACAAGCAATATCCTTGCGATAAATTTTTAAATCAAAAAAATTTTTATTTTCAAAATTATTAACCTCAAAAACTTTATTAATATTTAAAATTAAACTATTCTCATCACTTTTTATATCTTCAAAAGATATTATTTTTTTTATAAATTTTTTTTTAAAAATTATATTCTTTATTTTTTTATATTGATGATTATCAGAAACGAAAATTACAGCTGGTGTACAGTCATCAATTATAAATTCATAATCTCTTTCTGTATAAGTTGTATATGCTGGTACTGTAATACCACCTGATAACATTATTGATAGGTCTGTAATCATCCACTCAGGTCTATTTTCAGAAATTAACAAACATCTATCACCTTTATTTATATATTTTAAAATTTCACTAGATAATCGGTTTATGTTTAAATAAGTATCTTCCCAAGTATATTTTTTATTCTTATTTCCTAGAGAGTTTAAAAAAACAAGATTTTTTTCTTGTTTATTATATTGATGATAAAATAATTCTAATAAATTATTTATTTTTTTTATTTCCATAACATTTTGGTGGGCGAAGAGAGAATCGAACTCTCACTTCTTACGAAACACGATTTTGAGTCGTGCGCGTCTACCAGTTCCGCCATTCGCCCTTATTATTTTACATTATTATTCTAGAATTAAATAGTATAAGAACTTAAATTGTATTAAAACCAAAAAATGTTTAATGCTCTATATCTGAAAACTCTTAAACTTGCTGGTCATAAAAAATCAAAGTTTTTTTTAGCTTTAGTAGCTTTTACTGAAAGTTCATTTTTTCCAATTCCACCTGATATTATGATTGTGCCAATGGTAATTTCCAAAAAGAAAGATTATTTCCAAATATTTTTAATTACAACTTTTGCTTCTGCAATTGGTGGTTTGTTGGGATATTTTATAGGTGCAAGTTTTTTAGATCTATCTATGAATTTAATTCAATTTTATGGTTATGAAGAAGAAATGTTAAAATTAAAGAATGATTTATCAAGCGGTAAGGGTTTTTTTATATTTTTGGGAACATTATTCCTTGCTGGATTTACACCTTTACCATTTAAGATTTTTACAATAACGAGTGGATTAATAAGTTTTAATATTTTAATATTTTTTTTAGTTTGTTTAATATCACGTGGATTCAGATTTTTTATTGTTTCTTATTTAACATATAAATTTGGTGATACTTTTAATAAATTTATACAAGAGCAAAAATCAAAAAAATTTATTCTTTTTCTACTTATTGTAGTTAGTATTGCTATAGGTATATATTTTTATTATTAAATTTAATTAGAATGAAAAAAATAAAAGATAAAACTATTTTAAAAATTATTATGCTATTTAGTATTTTTGCAATACTTATGGCGTACTTTATTCAGTATGTGTTAGGTCATCAGCCATGTAATCTATGCTTAATAGAAAGAATTCCCTATATATTAAGTATAATATTAATTTCCTTATATTTTTTATCTAAAAAAAATGAAAAATTTTTACTAATATTATTAAACTTAGTTTTTATCTTTGCCACATTAATTTCATTCTATCATTTTGGTATTGAAAATGGATTTTTTGAAGAGTCCTCAGTATGTAACTTAAATAACAATAGTGAAAATTTAACAGCAGAAGAACTTTTAAAAGAATTAAAAGAAAGAACTATAAGTTGTAAAGATGTTACTTTTAAGGTTTTAGGGTTTTCACTTGCTACAATTAATACTATTATTTCTTTATTTTTAACTATTATAATCAGTAAAATATTTTTTGAATATGAAAAAAACAAATAAAATTAAGCTTGAAGAATTTATTAGAGTTGATCACGCTGGTGAAAGAGGTGCAATTAAAATTTATGAAGGTCAATTACTTGCTTTAAATACATTTATTAAAAATGATGAATTAAAAAAAATAATTGAAGAAATGAAAGAACATGAGAAAGAACACTGTAATTTTTTTGAAAGTGAAATTAAAAAAAGAAATATTAAACCTACTAAATTTTTACCATTATGGGACTTACTTGGTGTTGGTCTTGGTTTTGGATCAACAATACTTGGAAAAAAAGCTGCAATGCTTTGTACAGCTTCTGTGGAGGAAGTAATTCAAGAACATTATGCAAATCAAATTAAACAATTAGAATCAGATGAAAATGAATTAAAGAAAAAAATAATTAAATTTAGAGAAGATGAGATGCATCATAAGGATATTGCATATGAAGAAGGAGCTACAAAAGATGGCATATATTCTTTTATGGACAAAATAATTAAAACTGGATCTAAAATTGCAATAAATATATCTGAAAAAATATAATTAAGCTTCTAATTCTACATCCCAATATAAATAATCCATCCAACTCTTGTGAAGAAAATTTGGTGGAAAATTTTTACCATTCTTGTGTAAATCTTCTGTTGAAGGTTGAAAAGGCTCTTGTGTAAGTTTAAGACCTGAATTTTTAAGAAGTCTACCTCCTTTTTTTACATTACAACTAGAACAAGCAGTTACAACATTATCCCAATTTGTCTGCCCGCCTTTAGATCTTGGTAATAAGTGATCAAAAGTTAACTCTTCACCACTTCCACAATATTGACAAGAAAATCTATCTCTTAAAAATACATTAAATCTAGTAAAATTTGGATTTGATTGAGGGCGAATAAAACTTTTTAATGCAATAACACTTGGCAGTTTCATATTGAACGAAGGACTTCTTATAACTCTATCATAATTACTTACTATAGTTACTCTATCCAGAAAAACAGATTTTATGGAATCTTGCCAGCACCATAATGAAAGTGGATAATAACTTAATGGTCTATAATCAGCATTTAAAACTAGTGCAGGACATTTTTCTAAAGAAATATTATGTTCACCAAAATTTATCATTTAATTTATCTTAGCCGAATTAAATTATTTTATCAATAATTAGAGGAAATTTTATTATTTTATTATAACTGAAAATTATTTTTTATATAATTTAGTGCAATACTAGAAGCTTCAATAGGAATATTGTGTCCACAATTTTTTAATATTTTAGTTTCAACGCTAATTTTATTCCTAATCAAAAAATCTTTAGCTTCTAATAAATAAGTTGGAGACACAACTTCATCTAGGTCTCCATGTAATAATAACATTTTAGTATTAGAAATTTTTCTTTTAATAAGATCTTGTTGATTTATAATTTTTCCTGAAAATCCTACAATACAATTATAATTTTCCTCACTTACAATACCTAAATTAATTGAAATCATACACCCTTGACTAAAACCAGCTAAACATATTTGAGAGTTAGAAAGATTATACTCGTTTTTTACTTCATTAATAAAATTACTAATTTTATTTTCTGCAAGTATTGATTGCTCTAATATATAATCTGAATCATCACGTGTTAAGTCAAACCATTGAAAGCCAGCAGGATTAATTGGACATACTTGGTGACCATTTGGACATAAAAAAATAGTATTAGGTAAAAACCTTTTCCAATTCATTGTCAACATGCTTATATCTTTGCCATCACCTCCATATCCATGAAATAAAATAATTGCATTCTTAATTTGAGCATCATTTTCAGGTTTTATAATTACAGTTTTAAGACTAAATTTCATAAAAAACTCTTTTGTTCTTATTTAAATAATAACCTATAATAAAAAAATACATTTAATTAAATTTTTTTAACCAATTAATAAATTCTTCATCCTCAAAATTAATAGTTCCTAATATACGTGCAAACTCTTCACCTCTTTTATTTAAAATAATAGAAGTTGGAATTCCTCTTAAAGCAAATTTTTTACTTAAATTTTTTGAGTCATCATAATATATATTTAAATTCTTAATTCTTAATTTTTGAAAAAATTTTTCTGACTTAGCTAAGTTTTCTTGACCTACATTAATGGGGAAAATTTTCAAATTATATAAATCTCTATTAGATTGTAATAAATCTAGAGAAGGCATTTCTTCTCTACAAGGTGCACACCATGTGGCCCAAAAATTGATAATTATTAATTTACCCTTATAATCCTTTAAATTTATCTCTAAATTCTTGTTATCCTTAAAAATAATATTTTGGTAAGTTTTTGGGTCTTTAATTACAATAATATTTTTAATATTAGGTCTTTCTATTGAATAGGAAGCGCTAACTGTTATTAAATAAATAAATAATATTAAAAATTTCATACTATATTAGTATAATTAAATATCATGGCAAAAAATAAAAACAACAATGCAATATGGGGTTCTAGAATAAAAAAAGATACCTCTTCTTTGTTTCTAAAAGTTGGTAACTCAGTAGATATTGATAAAAAACTTTATAAAGAAGATATCATGGGATCAATTGCTCATGTTGAAATGTTATTTAGACAAAAGATCATATCTTTTAAAATTAAAAATAAAATTATTTATGGTTTAAATAAAATAGAAAAAGAAATATCAAAAAACAAGTTTGAATATAATAAAAAATATGAAGATATTCATATGAATATTGAAAAAAGATTATTTCAAATTATTGGGGAAGAGGCAGGATATGTTCATACAGCTAGATCGAGAAATGATCAAGTTATAACAGATTTTAAAATATGGATAAGATCATCTACAAAAGAAATAAACAAAGATTTAGAAAAATTAAAAAAAACTATATTAAACCTTGCGGAAAAAAATATTAAAACAATTATGCCTGGCTTCACTCATCTAAAAAATGCTCAAGCTCTATCACTAGGTCATTATTTGATGGCATACGTAGAAATGTTTAATAGAGATAAACAAAGATTTTCAAATAATTTGGTAAATTTATCTGAAAGTCCGCTTGGAGTAGCTGCTCTAACAGGAACATCATTTAATATAGATAGAATGTTTACTGCTAAAAAATTAGGATTTACTAAACCAACAAATAATTCAATAGATACTGTTGCTGATAGAGATTTTGTTTTAGATTTTTTATACAGTGTTTCTGTATGTTCGATGCATATTTCAAGAATAGCTGAAGAGCTTATAATTTGGAATTCAGATGCATTTAATTTTATAAATCTATCAGATAAAATTGTAACTGGGTCTTCAATAATGCCTCAAAAAAAAAATCCTGACCTACTAGAATATTTAAGAGGAAAATCTGGAACTACTTATGGAAATTTATTTTCAATGCTTACAATTTTAAAAGGACTGCCCATTTCTTACTTTAAAGATCTTCAGGATGATAAAGAAATAGTTTTTAATTCGAATAAAACTATTTGTGATTGTATTGCAGTATTAAATGAAGTTTTAAAAAATTTTAATCCAAATAAGCAAAAAATGCTAGAGTTAGCAAAAACTGGATATATTACTGCAACTGATCTTGCAGATTATATTGTTAAAAATCTTAATATGTCCTTTAGAAAAGCATATTTAATAACTGCAGATGTTGTTAATTATGCAGAAAAAAAGAAAAAAAAATTAAATGAATTAAGCATTGATGAACTTAAAAGAATTGAACCAAAACTTACAAATGATGTTCTTAAAGTCTTTGACTTAAAATATTCAATAAATTCAAAAAAATCATATGGTGGAACATCTTTTGATAATATTAAAAAGATGATAGTTAAATATAGGAAAACTTAATATGATAAAAAAAATAATACTGATATCAATATTTTTTTCACTATTACTCTCATGTGGAAAAAAAGGAGATCCTGAATACAAAGCTAAAATCTATAATATCCATCTATACAAGATATAATGAAATATACGAAAAATAATTTTTTAATTGATAAAGTAAAAGTTAAACATTTAGCAAAAAAATTTAATACACCCATTTATTGTTACTCATATGAGCGTTTAAAAAAAAATATAATTAATTTTAAAAATAATTTTAAATCATTTTCGCCACTTATTTGTTTTGCAATAAAAGCAAACACTAACTTAATGATAATAAAAGAAATTAAAAAATTAGGTTTGGGAGCTGATGTTGTTTCAATTGGTGAGCTAATGAAAGCCTTAAGGGCAGGTATTAATCCAAAAAAAATTGTTTTTTCTGGAGTTGGTAAAACTTCAGAGGAAATAACTTACGCAATAAATAAGAATATTTTATTAATAAACGCAGAATCTAGGAGTGAAATTAAGGAAATTGAAAAAATTGCAAAATCTAAAAATAAAATTGTTAATATTGGAATAAGACTTAATCCTAATACTGATGCAAAAACTTTAAGCCAAATCACCACCGGAAGAAAAGAAAATAAGTTCGGTGTAAATGAAAAAGATTTTTTAAGTTTAGTAAAATATTGTAAAATTTCTAAAAATATTAATCTTATATGTATAAGTGCACACATAGGCAGTCAAATCATGTCTCACAACCCATATATTAAAATGTTAAAAGTAATTAATAAAATTATTAAAAAATCAAATCATAAATTTGATTTTATTGATCTTGGTGGCGGAATGGGAATTAATTATAAAAAAGATATTCAAAAACTAAATTATAAAAAATATAATGCAGCAATTAACAAATTTTTAAAAAATAATAATTCTAAAGTAATATTCGAACCTGGTAGGTCAATTATAGGAAATGTAGGTATATTAATTTCTAAAATTATTTATATTAAAGAAAATAAAACTAAAGATTTTATAATATTAGATGTTGCTATGAATGATCTTATGAGACCAGCGTTATATGGAGCTGAGCACAAAATATTACCTGCACTAAAAAATAATAAATTATCAAAAAAAACTTATCAATTTGTTGGACCAATATGTGAAACTACAGATAAATTTTCAACTATAAAAAAATTCCAAAAATTAAAAGAAAAAGATATTGTTATAATATGTGATGTAGGTGCTTACGGTATATCACTAAGTTCAAATTATAATGTGAGGCCTAAACCAATTGAAATCCTAATAAAAGGGTCTAAAATTATTGTTATTAAAAAAAGACAAAAACTTTCTGAGTTAATCTAGTCTTTAAAATAAAATGATAAGAAATTTTTTATTTTCTATATTCTTTTTTTTTGGAATAGTTGTTATTTCAATAGTTTTTTTACCATCTTTAATATTACCTAATAAAATCGTACTTTTTGGTGGTAAAATGATGGGCCATTGGTCTGGATTTTGTTTAAAATTTTTTTTATCTACAAAAATAGTTATTAAAGGTAAAGAAAATATAATTTCTAATTCTAAATTTTTTATTGCAGCCTCACATCAATCTATGTTTGAAACTTTTTTCTTACAAACTATTTTTAATTCTCCGATATTTATTTTAAAAAAAGAATTATTGAATATTCCTATATTTGGATGGTACCTTAAAAAAATTGGCTCTATTTCAATAAAAAGAAACAAAGTATCTAAAGACAACATAGGTTTTTTAGAAAAAATATCTAAAGAAGTTAGCAATACAGAGAGACCTTTAATAATTTTTCCTCAAGGTACAAGATTATTACCAAAAGATAGGGATCCATTTAAAAAAGGTGCAGGAAGGATTTACGAACAACTAAAACTTCCATGTCAGCCGATTGCTATAAACTCTGGAAATACTTGGCCTAAAAAAGGTTTTAAAAAACTAAATACACTTCTTACTATTTCTATTTTAAAACCTATTGAGTCGGGTTTAAATAAAGATATCTTTATAAAAAAATTACAAGATAATATTTACTCAGAGCTAGATATTTTAAACTAGCCTTTCATTGGCATGACTACAAATATACTATCAAAATCACCAGGATCTTTAATTAAGGCCGGAGAACCAGTATCATTAAAAAAAATTTCAATATTGTCACCATCAATTTGTGAGGCCACATCAATCAAATATCTAGAATTAAAACTAATTTCTAAATCATTGTCAAATTTAACATTTAAACTCTCTTTCCCATCTCCACTGTTAGTATTATTAACAGAAAGATTTAATATATCTTTTGACAGATTAAACTTTACCCCATCTTTTCTATCGAGTGAAACAGATGCAACTCTATCCACAGCACCTAAAAATAATTTTAAATCTATTTCTAATTTTTTTTGATTATTTTTAGGTATAACTTGAATATAATTTGGAAATTTTCCATCTATTAATTTAGATATTAAAATACTGTTGTTTAACTCAAATTTTATTTTTGATTTAATATTTGAAATTTTAACATCTCCGTCATAATTTTCTAACAATGAACACAATTGAAAAATAGTTTTTTTAGGCAAAATAATTGGCTCAAATTCAATTTTATTTTCTAATCTTATTTTCGATATTGACATTCTATGACTATCAGTTGCTGCTGCAGTCAAAAAATTTTTATCCTCTAAATGTGTTTGATGAAAAAATATTCCACTCAAGTAATGTCTTGTCTCATCATTAGATACAGAAAATTTACATTTATTAAGCAACTTAAGTAATTGTTTAGATTTTATTGAAAATTCATTCTCATTAAAATTTTCATTTGTTAACGGAAATTCTGATGCGCTGATACAATTTAAATTGAAAACTGATTTTTCAGACTCTACTTGAAGTTTACTAATTTCAGTCAAAGTTAAATTTATTTTTTTTCCAGATGAAAATTTTCTAATAATATCATACATTATTGACGATGTTGTTGTTGTTGTACCTTCTTCTAAAATTTCAACATTTCGAATTTGGTGAATAAATATAACATCCAAGTCTGTTGCGGTAATAGTTAGATTTGAATTATTAGCATTCAACAAAACATTTGATAAAATAGGCAAAGTACTTCTTTTTTCAATAACACCTTGGCAATAACTTAATGCTTGTTGTAAATCTTGTTGATTAACGTTAAATTTCATTCTCTTTATTATATAATATCTGATTTTTTAAATTGTTTATATTGTTTGTCATTTCCATATCTTTTTCTTTTAATTTCTCTATTGTTTTAACTGAATGAATAATTGTTGTGTGGTCTCTATTTGAAAATTCTCTACCAATTTCAGGTAAAGATTTAGAGGTTAAAATCTTTGTTAAATATATTGCGGTCTGTCTAGGTCTTACAAGATATCTTGATCTTCTTGATGAAAGCATTTCATTTTTACTAATTTTAAAAAATTTACAAACTTTAGATTGAATCAGATCAATAGTAACTTTATTTTCAGCTAAATTTAATAGATCTTTTAGAACTACTTTTACTTCAGACAAATTAGGTACTTTGTTATATATTCTTGAAAAAGAAACAACTCTATTAATAGCTCCTACTAACTCTCTAATGCTCGTTGTAATTTCTGAACTAATAAATTTTTGTATTTCATTGGAAATATTTATTTGATTAGAATAAAAAATATTCAATTCTTCTGCTTTTTGTTTTACTATTTTACTTCTTAGTTCATAATCAGATTGTTGAATATCAATAACTAATCCACCTGCAAATCTGGATTTTATTCTCTCTTGAATTCTCGAGAGTTTATTTGGTGCTCTATCACCAGAAATTATTATTTGAGAACCTTTATCTAATAACGCATTAAAAGTGTGAAAAAATTCCTCTTGCATAGCCTCTTTACCGTTCATAAATTGAATATCATCAATTAATAAAATATCTGTGTTTCTAAAATACTCTTTAAATTTTACCATATCATTTGATTTAATTGATTTTACAAATTGATACATAAATCTCTCCGCTG
>MDSV01079045.1_pt1 | contig 10619 bp, 11 predicted proteins | sample 810851 | NCBI WGS metagenome assembly MDSV01 (sample SAMN05326640, study PRJNA326480) | marine metagenome | isolation source: seawater | place: Atlantic Ocean: North East | collected 2012 | reverse complement strand
TGCTAAAACTGCTATTTCCATTGATTATGATTTAATTTAATTTACAAATTATTCATATGCTTAGTAAAAATCAATTAGGTTTTTTGTACATGTTTTTGTCCATATGTGCGTTTTCTCTTATGGATGTAATAGTCAAATGGTCTGTAGATTATCCTATTGGGCAAGTATTATTCTTTAGAGGTTTTTTTGGAATAATTTTTTATTTTTTTGTAATTCCAAGAGAACGACTTCATAATTTTTATAAAACACAAAGACCTGGCTTACATGCTCTGAGGTGCATTTCAGGTTTAATAGCCTTAGTAGCTATATTTATTGCTTTAAGAAAGTTACCATTAGCGACCGTAGTGAGCATCTCTTTTGCTGCTCCAATATTTACGACGATCTTGTCAATTTTTTTGCTGAGTGAAAAAGTTGGTATTTTTAGATGGTTGGCTGTATTAATTGGTTTTATAGGAATCCTAATAATTACTGAACCTGGAATAAGTCAACTAAATATTTATTATATTTTTCCAATAATATTTTGTTTGGGCCTTTCTTATGTTGCAATATCAATTAGACAGTTGTCTTCAACCGAACCAGTGTGGCTAATTTCTTTTTATTTTTCACTATCAATAACCTTACTGAGCTTTTTGACTATTCCCCAAGGATGGGTGATGCCCAGCCTAAAACATTTTACATTATTATCTTTAGTTGGTGTTTTTGGTGGTGTTGCAAATTTATGGCTTAGTCAATCATACAAATACTCTGAAGTTTCTTTAGTTACTCCTCTTAAATATCTAGCTTTAGTTTTTGCAATCATTTTTGGATATTTTATTTGGGAAGAAATACCAACAATAAAAACTTTAGTCGGAGCTTTTTTAGTAATTATTTCAACTCTAATAATTTTTAGGCGAGAAATTTACAAAAAAAAAATTATTACATCCAAAGCGATAAATGACTAAAGTCCCAAAATATTGGAATAAAGCCAAAAAATATTTATCGAGAAAAGATAAAATCATGTCAAATTTAATTAAAGATTATGATAGTCCATCTGAAAAAATTCTAACAACTCGAAAAGATATATTCTTTTCATTATGTAAAAGTATAATTGGACAACAAATAAGTGTTTCAGCAGCTAACTCGGTTTTTTTAAAGTTTAAAAAGAAGTGTAATAATAGAATAAATGTCAAAGTAGTTTCAAAATTAAGCAATATTCAAATTAAAAGATGCGGTTTAAGTCGTCAGAAAGTATTAGGAATTAAAAGTCTAGCAAAACAAATGCTCAATAAATCTTTTAATCCAAGGTTGATTAGCAAAATGAACGACGAGGACGCTATTCATTATCTATCAAATTTAAGACAGATAGGAAGATGGTCGGCTGAAATGATTTTACTTTTTACTTATAATAGACCAAATATATGGCCCATCCAAGATATTGGTCTTTTAAGAGCTATTTCAAAAAATTACAAAAAAAATTATTTGCCACCTATGATTTTTGTGAATTCTCTAAAAAAAAAATTTTCACCTTATTGTTCTGTAGCAACTTGGTATTTATGGAGAAGTATAGATCCTGAGCCTATTCAATATTGAAACCTTCTATTACTTGCATATGTCTTTTTGTAGTAGCTTTTGCTAAGCTCCATCCTTCTTGATATTCTTTAGATTTATGACATTCTAATGCTTTTTCATAGCTCGGAAATTCCCATACGACGGTTCGAACAAAATCATTACCGTCAAAAGTTTCGTGTCTTCCCCCTCTTACTAGCGGAATACCACCGTAGCTTTTAATAATAGATGTAACTTTTTCAGCATATTTTTTTAAATTATCTTGGTTATCAACTTTTGTATACAGACTTATCCAATATCCTTTTTTCATTAATCAATCCAATCTTTAAACTTATTTATATTATCATTTATATATTGAGGCATTTCTTGTCTACTTACTTTTATTAATTTGTTTTTTGGATTAAATTTTTCTTCTTTAGAGTCAACTTTTAAATCATAAATTGTTTTTTTATCTTTGATAATCTTTGTAATTTGATCTGTATTAAGTGGATTTCTATCATAATCAATATGATGAAGATATGATTTAAGTTTAAATTTTATTTCTTCAGGACTTTTAAGGTAGCTATAGTGCCATCCACCATTTTTAATAAACTTTATATCAAAATACTTATTTTTGGAAAAAAGGACATCTAACCGCCACCAGTTAAATTTTTTAGTTTTAATATTTCTAAGCCATTGAGGAGATTTTAAATGTTTTAATTTACAAGCTCTACTTCCTGTCCAAGTAAAATTATCCAGCTTTAAATTAAATTTATAGTACATCATGGATTGTTGAAAAAATAAAAACTTATTTTTGATATTATAAAAATTAATATTTTCTAAATTTGGTATTTCATCAAGATCAGAAATAATTATCCAATCTTCTGGTTTTGCATCTTTTAAACCTTCAGAAATTTGATTTCTTTGTAAATTTTCTCTTTTTGATGCATTAAAAATAGATTTTCGATAATATTCATTTTCATTGTCAAATTTATTAATTTCTTCAATATCTACTGGAATTTCTTTTTTTAAAATATAGATAATTTTATTTTTAAATTTTTCAAATTTTTTAATATCAAATTTTGGCTCTCTTTTTTCACCTCTATGATTGTATTCAGACTCAATTATAATAAATTTATCGACATAATTATTAAGAAAATTTAGTCTTACATCTAAAACCACATCCTCATTGAAATACATGAAGCAATCAAAAATTTTCATATAGTACTTTCGTTATATATCTTTATTTAATACAACTCCAAAATATTTATTTAGTTAATATTTAAAATTTCATTCAAACGAAGCGAAGCTATTTTTTGAACTTGCAATTTTGCTTCATTAAATTCTGTTTGATAATTGTTATTTATTCTATTTCTAAAGTTATTTAATATTTCTTTTTTGTTTTTTCCTTTTACAGCAATTATAAATGGAAAATGAAATTTTTTCTCATAATTGTGATTTAATTTTTCAAATTCCTGAAATTCTTCTTCTGTGCATGTATTTAATTGGGCACCTATTTGTTCTTTAGAGGAAAAATTTGTTAGTTTTTTTTCAACTGCTAATTTTGGGTGTAAATTGAAAATCTTAATTATTTTCTCATCTGAGGAATTTTCATAAATATTAATCATTTTATCTATGAAATCTTTTAAGTTTTTAAAAGGTTTTTTTTTAAATGTTTCATTTGCTATCCATTGTGATTTTTCAAATACGTTTCCAAAAATTGATATAAATTCATTTTCAGACAAGGCGTTTAGATTTCTCATAAATATTACTATGTCTCTTACTTGATGATTTAATATATTAATTATTGAATTTTTGTATAGTATATAAGTATCATATGACCAAATTAACAACTCATGTTTTAGATGTCTATTCTGGTAAGCCTGGGAAGGGAATTAAGGTAGATCTATTTTTCTTAAATGGTGTAAATAAAGAAAAAATTAATACTCTTATTTTAAATAATGATGGCAGATCTGATAAGCCATTAGCAGAAAATGAAAAGTTTAAGCCTGGAAAATATGAATTAGTTTTTTATATTGGAGATTATTTTAAAGAAAATATCGGTAATATTAATTTACCATTTCTAGATGATGTAGTTATTAGATTTGGCATATCAGATAATAAAGAGAGCTATCATGTTCCTTTACTAGTCTCACCTTGGAGTTATTCAACATATAGAGGAAGCTAATGGTTTCCAACACTATTCAATTTGTTTACAAAAATAAGATTTATAGCATTAAAAATCCAGATCCAAATAAAACAGTTTTAGATTTTATTAGAAATGATTTAAAAATGAATGGCACAAAAGAAGGATGTGCTGAAGGTGGGTGTGGAGCATGCACTATAGTTCTGGGAGAACTTAAGAATAATAGAATGTTTTATAAATCTATCAATTCTTGCATAAGTTTTTTGCCTACCATTAATGGAACACACTTAATTTTAGTCGAAAATTTAGTTTCTAACAAAAATAAACTTCATCCAGTTCAAGATGCTATGTTAAAATATCACGGATCTCAATGTGGATTTTGTACTCCTGGTTTTGTTATGTCGTTATTTGGAATGTACAAGAACCATAAAAAATTTAATAAGGAAATCATAGAAGAAACATTATCAGGTAATTTATGTCGATGTACTGGATATAGGCCAATTATTGATGCTGCAAAAAGTTTAAACAATAAAAAAGATAATGATGAATTTAGAAGTAATGAAAATAAAGTTATTAATTTGTTAAAAAAAATTAATAATGAAATTGAAATTTCTTATAGAAATAAAAAATTTTATTCTCCAAAGTCATTATCAAGTTTAAAAAAGATTATAAGAAAAAATCCTAATTCAAAATTTTTAAGTGGTGGAACAGATTTATCTCTAGAGGTTACAAAAATGAGAGGTGAAATAAATACTATTATTAATTTAAATTTAGTTAAAGAATTAAAATTTGTTAAAAAAAACAAAAATTTTCTTGAAGTAGGAGCAGGTATCTCATTGTATGATTTTCAAAATATCATCAAATCATATTATTCAGATTTTTACGCTATACTAAAAAGATATGGATCAGTTCAAATTAGAAATGTTGGTACAATTGCAGGAAATATAGCAACAGCCTCACCTATTGGTGATACATTACCTTTGCTATTAAGCTTAGATGCTGAAGTTAAAATTTATACAAACAATGTTCATAAGAGCATACCTTTAAACGAATTTTTTATTTCGTACAGAAAAACAAAGCTTAAAAAAGGTGATTTAGTATATTCAGTGAAAATACCAATTAATAAAAAAAACTATTTTAAAGCTTATAAAATATCAAAAAGATTTGATGATGATATTTCAACAGTATGTGGATCATTTAATTTTACCATCAAAAAAGATAAAATCATTAAAGCAAAAATAGCTTATGGAGGAATGTCAGACATACCAAAACGTGCCATATCGATTGAAAAAAAACTTATTAATTCAAGTTTTAGTGAAGAAATTTTCTTAAAAGCTAAAGGATTGATAAACAAAGACTTTGGTCCAATAGATGACATGCGTGCAAGTAAAAATTATAGAGTTGAAATTGCTAAAAATCTTTTAATGAAATTTTATTATGAAGTTAGTACAAAAAAAAATATTAGGGTGAATTGATGAAGAATAATTATTCATTAGTCAATCAAAGTAGAATACATGATAGCGGAGCTAAGCACGTATCTGGTTTTGCTGAATATACCGATGATATTAGTGAACCATTTAATACACTCTATGGTGCAATAGGGTGGAGTAAAAAAGCTCATGCAATTATTAAAAAAATTGATTTAAATGCCGTAAAAAATAGTGATGGAGTTATTTCTGTTGTAACTTTTGAGGATATTCCAGGTCGGAATGATGTTGGTCCAGTATTTGATGGTGATCCTATTTTTCCAAAGAATAAAGTAGAATATTATGGCCAACCACTCTTTGCAGTGGCAGCAACTTCAACAGTATTAGCAAGAAAAGCAATATTGAAAGCAAAAGTTATTTATAAAGAACTAAAACCAATAGTTACTATCAACGAAGCTTTAAAAAAGAATAATTTATTATTTAAGCCAAGATTAATAAAAAAAGGTAATCCATCTAAAAAGATTAATAATTCTCCAAATAAAATTAGAGGTAATTTTACAACAGGTAGTCAAGAGCATTTCTACTTAGAAGGACAAGTCTGTTTAGTAATTCCAAGAGAAGATAATAATTATACAGTTTATAGTTCAACCCAACATCCATCTGAAACACAGCAAATAATTGCTAAAATGTTAAAACAAAAAAGTAATACGATTAATGTGATAGTTAGAAGAATTGGAGGTGGTTTTGGTGGAAAAGAAACTAATTTTACAACTTCTGCTATTTGTTCTTTGTTATCCCAAAAAACTAAAAAGCCAATTAAATTAAGATTAGATAGAGATGATGATATTATTATAACTGGAAAGAGACATGACTTTTATTCAGATTATGAAGTAGGTTTTGATGACAAAGGGCGTATTAATGGCTTAAAACTTAAACTTGCATCTAGATGTGGAATGTCCCCCGATCTTTCACTTGCGATAAATGAAAGAGCTTTGCTACATATTGATAACGCTTATTATCTCTCAGATATTGAGATAAAAAATTATCTCTGTAAAACAAATACTGCATCTTCAACAGCCTTTAGAGGTTTTGGTGGAAATCAGGGAATGATGGCTATTGAAAACATAATAGATAACATTTCTCGTTATTTAAAAAAAGATCCTTCTGAAATAAGAAAAATAAATTTTTATGGAAAAAAAAAAAGAAATACTACTTATTATGGAATGAAAATAAATGATAATGTAATTAATGAAATTTTTAACGATCTAAAAATAAAATCAAATTATAAAAAAAGGTATAATGATATAAAAAAATTCAATAACAATAATAAGTTTAAAAAAAAAGGAATTGCAATAACTCCTGTAAAATTTGGAATATCATTTACCACAATACATCTCAATCAAGCAGGTGCACTTGTTCATGTATATACTGATGGTAGTATTCATATGAACCATGGTGGTATTGAAATGGGTCAAGGCACACATACTAAAATAGCTCAATTAGTATCTAATTCATTTGGCTTGCCTTATGAAAGAGTGCAAATTTCATCTACTAATACGTCAAAAGTACCCAATACTTCAGCTAGTGCAGCATCTGCTACAACAGACTTAAATGGAGCAGCTACTTTAAATGCAGTATCTAAAATTAAATCTAATTTAAATAACTTTATTAAAAAAAAATATAATATTCTTTCTAAAATTGAACCTTTATATAAAAATGGAAATATCTATTTTGGAAATAGAATTTTTAGTTTTAACCAAATTATTAAAGAAGCCTATTTAAGTAGAATATCTCTCTCATCTTCAGGTTTTTACTCAACACCAAAAATAAATTTTAATAAGAAAACTTTTAAAGGAAGACCATTCTATTACTTTTGTTATGGTTCTGCAGTGACAGAGGTGACAATTGATACTCTTACAGGTGAGAGTGTTTTAGAAAGGGTTGATATATTGCATGATGCTGGAAATGCAATAAATCCAGCATTGGAACAAGGACAAATAGAAGGCGGTTTTGTTCAAGGTCAAGGCTGGTTAACTATGGAAGAAGTAGTGTGGGATAAATTTGGTAAAATTAAAACTTTTTCTCCATCAACCTATAAAATACCCGCAATAACAGACATACCTAAAAAGTTTAATGTTGAAATTTTTAAAAAAGGAATAAATGTTGAAAAAGTTGTTAATAAAGCCAAGACTACTGGAGAGCCCCCTCTAATGCTTGCAATGAGTGTTTTTTTTGCAATTAAAGATGCAATTGCTTCAATTTCAAAATACAAAAAAATTCCAGAGATTGATGCACCAGCTACTCCAGAAAAGATATTATTGAGTATAAAAAAATTAAAAAATATAATTTAAATCTATGAAAACTAATTCAAAATTCATGCATAGAGCTATTGAACTTTCAATTAAAAGTGCAAAATCAAAAGGAGGTCCATTTGGTTGTGTGATTGTTAAAGATGATAAAATAATTGCAGAAGGTCATAATCAAGTGACTGCAAATAATGATCCAACTGCTCATGCAGAGATAGTGGCGATTAGAAATGCATGCAAAAAACTGAAGAATTTTTTTTTAAAAGGTTGTGATTTATATACATCTTGTGAGCCATGCCCAATGTGTTTATCAGCAATATACTGGTCGCATGTAGATAATATTTTTTATGCAAATACCAGAATGGACGCCAAGGACATAGATTTTGATGACTCATTAATTTATTCAGAAATAAATAAAAAAATAAAAGATAGAAAAATTAAAATGAAACAAATGAATAGGGACAAAGCACTAGAGGCATTTAAGATTTGGCAAAATAAACAAGATAAAATTAAATATTAAATGGAAGTTTTTACATATGCTCTAAAGTGGTCGGAGGCAATATTGAGATGGGGACATGTACTTTTTGCAATTTTGTGGGTTGGTAATAGTTTTTTATTCAATTATTTAGATAACAAATTAAACAAAAATATTGGTTCAAAGGAATCTGATGGTGAAGGATATTTAATGCACTCAGGTTTTTTTTACAAACTTTCGAGATTAAAAACTTCGCCTCCTAAAAACCACTTAAACCAACTAGTCATTTTTAAATGGCAAAGCTATTTAACTTTTATAACTGGTATTCTTTTATTGGTAGTTATTTATTATTATAATTCTGGAATTCTGATGGTGGACAAAAAAATAATGGTCATATCTCCATTAGTTGCAATTTCTTATTCAATATTATCTCTAATTACATCTTGGATCATTTATGACTTTTTATGTAAATCAAGTCTTATTAAGAATAATTTTTTATTTTTAACCACAATGTTATTTTTGTTAGTAGTTTTATCTTTCGGTTTAACAAAAATTTTTGGAGCTAAATTTGCATTTTTAAGTGTAGGTTTGATTATTGGAACCAATATGTTTGCCAATGTTTTTACTGTGATAATTCCAAATCAAATGAATATAATAAATAGTGGCCAGAATAATAAAGAATTTGATTTAAGTTTATCTTTGGCTGCTAAGCAAAGATCAATACATAATAACTATTCAACATTTTTAGTTTTATTTATTATGTTATCAGGTCATTATAGTTTTATAGTTTATCATAAATATAATTGGTTAATTTTATGTTTAATTGCAATTATTTCTGGTCTTGCAAGACATTATTTTAATTTAAGAGGTAAAAATATTAATAAACCAAGTATTTTATTTACTTCAATTATTGCTTTGATATTACTGGCTTCAGTAATATTTATATTCAAAACTTAAAAATTAAAATGTCTGACAAATTAATTGTTAATTGGGATAACTATAACAATACAGTTGAAAAATTAGCAATACAAATTGAAGAGAGCAATTATAAACCTACAATACTTATTGGAATCATGAGAGGTGCAGCCCCCATGATTGATGTATTGAGTAGAATTTTTAAATTAAAATGTGCTTATCTTGCCGTTGAGTCATATAGTGGAAAAGGCATAGAGGACGAGCAAGGAGATATTGTTTTTTCTAGAGAGATGAGCTCAATAGCTCCTAATATGGGTGGAAGAATTTTATTGTGTGATGATTTATCTGATACAGGAATTACTTTTAATAAAAGTATTGATTGGTTAAAAAAATATGAGCCGATTAAAGGAAAAATAGAAGATATTAAAACAGCAACACTTTGGAAGAAAAAAAAGTCTACATTTGAACCAGATTTTTGTGCAGTTAGACTAGATGCTGATCCGTGGATTGTTCAACCTTTTGAAATTTATGAGGAAATAAGAATAGAGGAAATTAAAAAAAAACATCAGAAATAAAAAAAGGGCGACTTATAAAGTCGCCCTTTGAAATTATAATTTATTATTTTATGCTACTAAGAAACTAACTATACTTAATGCAGCAATTACCCAAATTGCTGGACTTGTACTATCAAATTTACCTGTAAATAACTTCACGGCCGCATAGGCAACAAAAGCTAAAGCTATTCCATTAGAAATAGAATAAGTAAATGGCATAGCAATCATAGCAAGTACTGCTGGGCCAGATTCAGCAATATCATCCCACTCAATATCTGTAATATTTCTAACAAATAAAGTAGCGATATAAATTAATGCTGCTCCATCAATCTCTTTTGGCAAAGAAGTGGCTAGTGGACTAAAGAATAAACATAATAAGAAAAGAAGTCCTATTACTAAAGATGTCATTCCCGTTCTTCCGCCCGCTTTAACACCAGCCGCACTTTCAACATAAGTTGTCACAGTAGATGTACCTAAAACAGATCCAACAACTGTAGATGCACTATCTGACAACATTGCTTTATTTATGTCTTTTATTTTTCCATCAGGACCTATTTTTCCAGATACATTAGCAACACTAGTTAATGTTCCAGCAGTATCAAAAAAGTCAATAAAAAATAAAGTGAAAATTACAGTTACCATTGATGCACTTAAAGCAGCTCCTAAATCAAATGTCATTAAGTGAGTCATTGGTGGTGGAGATGAAACAACACCATTAAATTTCCCTAAACCAGTTACCCACGCAATTGCACTAAATACAACTATTCCAATAATTATGTTTCCTTTTATATTCATTTTTTCCATAACTATCATTGAAATAAATGCTCCAGCACCCAAAAGTAAAAGTGGATTAGAAAGATCACCCATCTGCACAAGCACCACAGGATTGTCAGCAGTTAGCCCCATAATCTGAAAACCAATTATTGCTAAAAATAATCCTATCCCGGCACCAATTCCTAGTTTTAAACTTTTTGGTATCGAGTTAATTAACCATGCTCTTAGTGGTGTTAATGAAATTATTAAGAAGACTACACCAGCAACTAAAACAGCTCCAAGCGCCTCAGCAGGGGTATATTCCATTCCCAAACAAACACCATAGGCAATAAAAGCATTAATTCCCATTCCTGGTGCAAGACCAACTGGCCAGGTTTTAGCGTAAAATGCAGCAATAAAACAAGCTAATGCGGCCGCAAGAGCTGTTGCTGTAAAAACACCACCAAAATCAAAACCACCGTCGGCAAGTATGACAGGATTTAAAAACATTATGTAAGC
>MDSV01240508.1_pt1 | contig 10620 bp, 9 predicted proteins | sample 810851 | NCBI WGS metagenome assembly MDSV01 (sample SAMN05326640, study PRJNA326480) | marine metagenome | isolation source: seawater | place: Atlantic Ocean: North East | collected 2012 | reverse complement strand
TACGCTAACGGTCATATCCATATGGGTACTGCTTTAAACAAAATTTTAAAAGATATGATTACTCGATTTCACCAAATGACTGGGAAAGACTCAGTTTATGTACCTGGTTGGGATTGCCATGGTTTACCAATAGAATGGAAAATAGAGGAACAGTATAAAAAAAAGAAAAAAAATAAGGATGAAGTTCCAATCAAACAATTTAGAGAAGAATGTAGAGAGTTTGCGAAAGACTGGATTAAAGTTCATATTAAAGAATTTAAGCGCTTAGGAGTTGTTGGAGATTTTGAAAACTATTACTCTACTATGAGCAATGAAGCTGAAGCACAAATAGTAAGAGAACTTGGAAAGTTTCTGATGGATGGAAGTCTTTATCAAGGTTTTAAGCCAGTATTGTGGTCAACAGTTGAAAAAACAGCTTTAGCAGATGCTGAGGTTGAATATATGGAGCATACATCAAATACAATTTATGTAGCATTTAAAATTAAAGATACAAAAAAAGATTTTTTAAAAGACGCTAATGTGATTATTTGGACAACAACACCATGGACTATCCCAGCAAATAAAGCCCTAGCATTTAATAAAAATATTGATTATTCAGTGATTGAAATTGAAAGCTTGGAGCATTTTAAAGAGAAAAAGATTGTTGTAGCTAAAAACTTGATCGAGTCATTAATAAAATCATGTGAAATAAAGAATTATAAAATTCTTAAAACATTTAATGGAGCCGAACTTAATGGAACAGTTTGTCATCATCCATTTTTAAAATTAAATTTCACTTATGATGTGCCAATGTTAGAAGCTAGTTTTGTTGACCTTGACCAAGGTACAGGGATAGTACATTGTGCGCCGAGCCATGGTCCCGATGATTTTAATTTATGTTTGAAAAATAATATTCCATCAAGTTATACAGTTAACAACGCAGGTCTTTACACTGATGAAATACCTTTTTTTAAAGATACTCATATCTTTAAAGCAGATCCGCTAGTAATTGAAAAATTAAAAGAACAGTCTAAATTACTAAAAAATAGTAAGTTGCACCATAGTTACCCTCATTCATGGAGATCCAAAGCTCCATTGATTTATAGGGCTACTCCACAATGGTTTATATCAATGGAAAAAAATTCATTAAGAAATAAAGCTATCAAAGCAATAAATGAAACAATTTTCTACCCTCAAAAAGGTAAAGAAAGACTATTATCAATGATTGAAGGAAGACCTGACTGGTGTGTCTCGAGACAAAGAGTTTGGGGAGTTCCTTTACCTATTTTTATAAATAAGAAAACCAATGAGCCACTCAGAGACAAAGAAGTGATTGAGAGAATAGCTAAAATTTATGAGAAAGAAGGCTCAGATTGTTGGTTTACTGACGATCCTGGAAAATTTTTAGGAGATAAACATGATCCAAAAGAGTATGACAAACTCAACGATATTGTTGAAGTATGGTTTGACAGTGGTTCTACACACAGTTTTGTACTAGAAAAAAGAAGTGACCTAAAATGGCCTGCGGATATGTATCTTGAAGGATCAGATCAGCATCGAGGATGGTTTCATTCATCATTGTTAGAGTCATGTGGTACAAGAGGAAAAGCCCCATTTAAAAGTATTCTTTCCCATGGTTTTGTGGTTGATGGCAAAGGACTTAAAATGTCAAAATCGTCAGGTAATGTTATTTCTCCCGAAGAAATTCTAAAGAATTACGGTGCAGATATTCTAAGAGCATGGGTAGCATCTTCAGATTATTCAGAAGATTTAAGGATAGATAATAATATTCTGGCACAACATGCAGAGTCCTATAGAAAAATTAGAAATACCTTTAGGTTCATACTTGGAAATATTAAAGATAATTTTGTAGAACAAAATTTTGCAAAATTAGAAATAGATAAACTAAGTGAATTAGACCAATACATTCTTCACAAACTTTTTGTATTAGACGGTGCTATAAAAGAAAATCTCAAAAATTATAATTTCCATAAACTTTATAAAGAATTATTAAATTTTTGTTCCTTAGATCTCTCGTCTTTTTATTTTGATATTAGAAAAGATGTCTTATATTGCGACAGTTTAAATTCAAAAAAAAGAAAGGACTGTGTAACAATACTGAATATAATACTAGAGTGCTTAATAAAATGGTTTGCACCTATTTTCGTATTTACTACTGATGAAATTTACAGTTTGATAAGTAAAGATAAAAAAAATATTCATGAATACGAGTTCCCAAAGATTCCAAGTAAATGGAATAATCAAAATCTAAGTAATAAGTGGAGTAGACTCTATGATATCAAACAAGAGGTAAACATCGCAATTGAAGAAAAGAGAGCAAATAAAGAAATCGGCTCAAGTTTAGAAGCTGAACTCAAGATAACTTCTAACAAAGAAATTTTTGATTTATTAGATGGAATGGATTTACCTGAGTACTTCATTACATCGAAAGCTGACAAATTTAAAAATGATATTGACGATAAATTAACGATTGAGGTTAAGAAAACAAGCGGAACAAAATGTCCTAGATGTTGGAAAATTTTAAAGACAAAATGCGCAAGATGTGGTGAAGCTACAGTAAATTAATAAATGAATATTGTAAAAAATTTTGAAAAAATAAATTTACCTTCTTTGTTTACTAAGAATAATCTAGTTTCATTTTTTGTTATAATAATAGTTTTTTTACTAGATAGAATTTCAAAAAATATAATAGTTAATTCAGAATTGATTGAAAATAATATTTATGTAAATAATTTCCTTAATTTTGACTTAACATGGAATACAGGAATTGGATTTGGTTTTTTTAGTTCAAATTCTCAAATGATTTATAATTCAATTACCTTTTTTATTGGAATTGTAATTATTGCAATTTTTTTCATCTTATTAAAATCAAAGCTAATTGATAAATTACTATTTGCTTTAATATTGGGAGGGGCTTTAGGAAATTTTTACGATAGAATCACGTATTTTGCAGTGCCTGATTTTATAGATTTTCATTATCAAAATTTTCACTGGTTTACATTTAATATCGCAGATATATTTATTTCATTAGGAATTATTATTTTATTACTAAAAGACTTTTTAATAAAAAATGTTAAATAACAAAAAAATATTAATATTATTTGCAAGTATTCTTTTTTTTAACTCTTGTGGTGGTGATGTCGGTAAGGTTTTAAGAAATGAAAAAATTCAAAATACTGATGAATTTTTGGTGAAAAAAAGAGAGCCATTAATTTTACCACCAGACTATAATAAAATGCCTAGCCCTGGTTCTTTAACAAAGCAAAAAGAGAAAAACGAAGTAGAAAATATATTAAAAATACCTGAGGAAAGTAGTAATAAAATTAAAAACGAAAACTCAGTCGAGCAATCCATAATTGATAAAATTAAAAAGTGAAAAATAATAATATAATATACAAAAACCAAATACAAAAAAAATATTTGAATACGAAAATTGAAAATAGATTGAAAATAAATTTTCCAAAAATATTTTTGAAATTTTACAAAGATAAAGATATACCCAACAATCCTTTTTATACTCTTAATAAAAATTACGATTATAAATTTAATAAAAAGGAATTATTTAAATTTAAAAAATATAAAAAAGTAGTTATAATTGGAATGGGTGGATCGATACTTGGTGCAAATGCAATTTATTCATTTTTAAAAAAAAAAATAAAAAAAGAATTTTTATTCTTAAATAATATTGATGAAACAAAATTAGAATTTATTAAGAAAAAAAAGGATTTAAATAAAACATTATTTTTAATTATTTCAAAATCAGGTAATACAATTGAAACTTTATCAAACCTTTTTGCATTAAAGGTTGTTAAGAAAAAAGCAAAAAATATTATAATCATTTCAGAAAAGTCTAATAATTTTTTATATTCATATGCAAAAAAAATGAATATTTATCATATTGAGCATAAAAATTATATTGGTGGTAGATTCTCAGTATTTTCTGAAACTGGAATAGTCCCAGCTCTTCTCATGGGTTTGGATATAAACAAGTTTAAAGCAAATACATTGAATTGCTTTAAACAAAAAAATAAATCATTTTTAAAAAATAGTTCTATAAATATGACTAATCTTTTAAATACTGGAAAAATAAAAAATTTAATTTTCGTGAACTATCTGCCTGAATTAAATGAATTTTTTTATTGGTGCCAACAATTAATAGCTGAAAGTTTAGGGAAAAAAAATAAAGGTTTTTTGCCACTTGTATCCTCAGCTCCGAGGGATCATCACAGTTTATTACAACTATATTTAGATGGACCGTCAGATAAGATTTTTAATATTTTTAGTTTAAGGTCTAAAAAAAAGAAAAATATTATTAATCTGAGCGACAACAACTTCAATTTTTTAAAAGGCAAAGCTTTAAATGAAATAAAAAGAGCTCAGAAAAATGCACTTATACAATCTTTAAAAAAAAATAAAATACCTTTTAGAGAAATCGAAATTTCTGAAATTAATGAAGATACACTAGGTGAATTATTTTCATATTTCATGTTGGAGACTGCTATTATTGGTAAATTATTAAATATAAATCCTTTTGACCAGCCAGCAGTTGAAGAAGTTAAAATTACTACAAAAAAATTATTAACTTAAAAATTTAGCAAATATAATTTTTGATCTACCGTATTCTTTCGTTGTCAAAATATTTAATATTTTAATAAGTTGATCGAAACTACCTATTTCTCTATGTATAACAATTAGATGGTCGGTTTTGTATATTTTTCTTTGTCGAATTAATCGTAAATCACCGAGGATTTTTTTTTCTGCAAATGGAGGGTCCAAAAAAATAATGTCATATTGTGTTGAAATATTTGACTCCAAAAAATTAACAACATCATCATTCACTACAATTGACTTTTTAATTAATGATAAATATTCTAAATTTTTTTCTAATGTATTAACAACAATTTTATCTTTTTCGACAAAAGTAGTTTCTTCAGATCCTCTAGATATACATTCAATTCCAAAGGATCCTATGCCTGAGTAAAGGTCAAGAACTTTTGATTTTTCCAATTTAACGTCTATAAGATTAGAGTGAGCAATGACATTAAATATACTTTCTTTTACAGAATCTTTTAAAGGTCTAGTAGTTTTTGATTTTAAAAAAGAAATTGATTTACCCTTTAAGTCTCCACTTATAATTCTCATTTTTTTTTAATTACTCTCCACCCTATATCTTTTCTAAAAAAACCATACTTCCAATTAATTTCTTTTAAAGTTTTAATAATATCTTTTCTAATATTATTAAATGTATTTCCTGTGGAAGTAACGTTAAGAACCCGTCCTCCGTTAGAAAATATACTACCATCTTTCATTTTTGTGCCAGCGTGGAAAAGCAATATTTTTTTTTTATTATCTACTTTATCTAAATTTTTAATTATTCTATTTTTTTTGTATTTATATGGATATCCCTTTGAACATAAGACTATAGTCATACATTTTATACTTTTCCATTTTATTGAAATATTTTTTAAATTATTTTTCTGAGCTTTTACTAAAATATTTAATATGTCAGTTTTCAACCTAGGCATTATTACTTGACACTCTGGATCGCCCATTCTTACATTGTACTCAATTAAATAGGGTTCATTATTTTTAATCATTAAACCGGCGTATAAGAAGCCTGTGAAGGGATTTCTTTGTTTTTTTAATTCAAGTAAAGTTGGTTTTATTATTTTATTCAAAATTTTTTTTTCTAATTCTTTATTTATTATTGGAGCCGGAGAGTATGATCCCATACCCCCAGTGTTCGATCCTTTGTCTTTTTCTTTTACTCGCTTATGATCTTGCGCAGTACCAAAAAATTTATAATTATTCTTATCTACGATTAAAAAATAACTTGCCTCTTCACCTTCAATAAATTCTTCAAGAATTAATTTTTTTGATGTTTTGAATTTGCCGAGAAAAATCTCATTAGCTACTTTTAATAATTGTTTTTCAGTTTTGCAAATAGTAACCCCCTTACCTGCAGCTAAACCATCAGCTTTAACAACTAGAGGTAAATTATTTTTTTTTAAAAATTTTTTTATATCTGACTTATTTTTACATAGTTTATAACCAGCAGTTGGTATATTTCTTTTTTTACAAATTAATTTCATGAAAGCTTTGGAGCCTTCTAATTGTGCTGCATATTTTGTTGGGCCAAATGCTTTAATCCTTTTTCTTCTCAAAAAATCAATTATTCCTTTTACTAAAGGTTCTTCAGGACCAACAATAACAAAATTAATTTTATGAAATTTTAATGTTTTTAAAAGTGTATTAAAATCAAGATAATTAATATCAATATTTTCTGCAATTTTTGCTGTTCCAGCATTTCCAGGAATGCAAATAATTTTCGTGGATTTAGCTGATTCATGAATTTTTTTGCATAAAGCGTGTTCTCTTCCACCACTACCTATCAATGCAATATTCATATAAAGATGTATTATATATAATTTATAGATGAATAAAAAAAAAGCTAAACTTAACTACAAACCTAACTCTTTTGACATAATAGAGCCAGGTGATTTTGTAATTTGCGCAGTATCAAACAAAGAGATCCCATTGAAAAATTTAAATTATTGGAATGTAGAGTTACAAGAAGCTTATTTTTCTCCAATAGAGGTCAATATAAGACATAAAGAACTAACTAAAAAGAAATAATTTACTTCCATCTATTGTGTGTCCATATCCACTGATAAGGATTATCTTTAATCATCGTTTCCAATATTTTATTAATTTTGTTCGAAGTATCTAGTTTATTATTTAAAGAGGTATAAGGAATTGGTTTAAAAACTTTCATTACAAAACTATCATCTTCCTTTCTTTTAATAAATACAGGCACAATGTCTAACTTATATTTTAATGCAAGTTGTGCTGGCAAAGTAGTCGTCAACGCAGGTTTTCCAAAAAAATTAATTTTTTCCCCTTCACTTAATCTTTGATCAATCATTAATGCAATACTATGTTTTTTATTGATAAAATCTATAGCTTGCTTAACACCTACACGACCTTTTTTAATTTGATTATTGCAAACATACTTTTTTCTTAAGTACTCCATCAAAGGATTAAGAAAAAAGTTATTTAATGGTCTATAAATTGTAGCTAATTTTATATTTTTTTTTGTTATCTCCATGGACATTAATTCAAAATTTGCAAAATGCCCTGAAAAAAAAATTACTGGCTTATTATTATTAAAAATTTTGTCTAAAATTTCTTTTCCTTCTATTACAATATCTGTTTGACTATTTCTTAATTTCTTTAAAAAAATATATTCAATAAAAGTTTTACCATAGTTTTCCCACATTTCTTTTTTGATTTTGTTTGTATTATCTGTTGAAATATTTTTTGAGAATATATCTAGATTCTTATCTATAATTCTATTTGATCTTATTAAAGGTCCTGCAATTCTAAATATTGTAGAAAATAGTTTTCTACTTAACTTGAGACCAAGAATTTTAGCTATTAAAAAAAATAAATATATAAAAAATGCTTCAAAAAAATATTTTAAAATTTTAATCATATAAGATTTAAGATGCTTTTCATCATTTTTTCTTTTTCTAAGATTTCTAGTTTTAATTTTAAAAAATTTATATTTTTAAAACCGAATTTTTTAATTCTCAAAAAATCTTTTTCTGTTGTAATGATATCATAGCCATTTTTAGAGGACTCTTTTATCATTTTTTCAATTTCTATTTTTTTGAATTCATAGTGATCAGGAAATTCCAGTTTTTTTTGCAAGTCTAAATTGTTATTTACAAGTAAATCAAAAAAATTAGCTGGGTTTCCTATGCCCGCAAATGCATAAAGTTTTTTATTTTTAAATTCAGCTATATTAACTGGCACGTATTTTGTGTAAAAAATTTTAATTTTATTTGATATACCAGCAATTTTTTCTTCAAAAGAAAGATTTCTATTTCCATTTATTATTACGATTTGACTTGATTTGATAGAGTTGAGGCTTTCTCTAAGAGGTCCGGAAGGAATTGTCATTTCATTTCCTGCCAGTTGCTTGCCATTAAAGCACAAGATATTTAAATCTTTTTTTATAGAATAATCTTGAAAGCCATCATCTAATATTGCAACATCATGACCTTTTCTTTCTGCCATTCTAATTGCATTGATCCTTTTTTTGTCCAAAAATAAATAGTTAGTATAAGTATTAATTAAGTTATGCTCATCATATTGATTAGAGTAAAATTTTTTAATGATTGCTGGTTTTTTTCCAATTTTTGAAAATTCAGAAGCTAAAGATATTGATAAAGGTGTTTTGCCAGTCCCACCTAAATACAAGTTTCCGACACAGATAATGGGTATATTACAATTATATTTAAAGGTAATTTTTTTCATTAAAAATATTACTAATTGAAGTGTTAATGAAATAGGAAGAAGTAATATTGATATGATATTTTTTTTCTTGTCCCAAAATTTTGGTTTAAATATTTTCATTTAATTAATATTTTGTTAACTTCAGCATGAGTATCTACTAAGATTTTATCACCTAAATCGTTAATTATCTTAATTTTGGTATCTTTGTCTTTGCTAGTAGTTTTGAAATCAATGCTTATTTTATTTGATAGCTCATTTTCGCTATTTATAATTTCAGAGATGTCATTTTTTTTTAGTAATTCATAAATTTCTTGAAAATTATATATATAGGGACCACTATAAATTTTGCATCCTAATTTGGCTGCTTCAATAGGATTTTGACCAGCCACTTTCTCTAATTTCTTAATTAAGGATTTGCCTATAAAAACACTTTTACAAAGCTTGAGATACTTAGAGGTATTACCGTAGGAATTTATTATAATAATATCTTTTTTTTCATCGATTTTTTCATCATTCGATAAGATTTGATTTTCTAAATTTAATTTTTTACAAACAGATTGCACACTTTTAACTTTATTAATGTGCCTAGGAATTATAATTGTTGTTAAATTGCTAAAAGTATTTTTTAAAATGCGATGAACATTTAAACAAAATAAATTTTCTTTATTGTGAGTGCTTAATGCACACCAAAAAAATCTTTTATTCAAATCTTTATTAATAATAGGTACTTTATTATTAACTATTACTTCGCCAGCAAGTTTTAGATTTCCTAAATATTTTAAATTTTTTACATTAAGTTTTTGTAAGTATTCTTGAGTTTGAATACTCGATGATAAACATAAGTCAAAATTGCTAAATATTTCTTTAGCAGTGTTTGGAACAGTATTCCACTTTAAAAATGTTTTTTTTGTAATTCTAGCATTTAAAAGTATCAGTGGAATTTTTTTTATTTTTATTTGGTTTATAAAATTTGGCCATATTTCAGACTCAACAAAGATTGCAATACTTGGAGACCAACCATCTAAAAATATTTTAATTAATTTTGGTCTATCGATAGGAAAAAACCTATGTATTATATTTTGTTTATTAAATATTTTTTTTATTAAACCTGCTGAACTTAAGGTCTGCGTAGTAATTAAAAATTCATAACTCCCTTCATTGTCAAATTTTTTGATTAAAGGGACAATACTTTTAATTTCTCCTATACTTGCAGCATGAAACCATATTAATTTTTTTTCTGATTTTTTTAGAATATTTAAAGAGGATGCAAATAATTTTTCTTTATATCTAACTTTGTCTTCTTTATAAAAAAAAGTTCTTAAAAAAATTATAATTGTTACTAATGGAAAAAAAAAATTTACTAAAAAACGATACAATTTAAGCATTTACTTCAGCTGATTTTTATAAAGAGACTTATATTCATTGTTATTGTCAATAAGTTCTTTATGATTTCCACTACCTATAATTTCTCCATTTTTTAAAACAAATATTTTATCGGCAGAGTGAATAGTTGAAAGTCTGTGAGCTATAACTAAAGTTGTTCTACCTTTAATTAAGTTATTAATTGCATCTTGGACCACTCTTTCAGACTCTGCATCTAAAGAAGAAGTAGCTTCATCTAAAAGTATAATTGGAGATTTTTTTAGAATAGCCCTAGCGATTGATATCCTTTGTTTTTGGCCACCAGATAATTTCACTCCATTTTCACCTACAATCGTCTCATATTTATTTGGTAATTTTTCAATAAACTGATCTGCTGCTGCATAAGCGCATGCTTTTTCAATTTCTTCCTGTGAAGCACTTGAATTAGCATAGGAAATATTATTTCTTACTGTGTCATCAAATAGAATTACATCCTGGCTTACTAAAGAGATTTTTTTCCTTAAAGATGTTAAGTTTATGTCTTTTATATTTTGTCCATCGAAATTAATCATACCTTCTTGAGGATCATAAAATCTTGGTATTAAATTTATTAGCGTACTTTTTCCTGCACCACTTTGACCAACTAAAGCGGTGACTTTTCCTCCCTCTATTTTTATATCAATATTATTTACAGCTCTTTCATTAGTTGTTTCATATTTAAAACCAACGTTTTTAAATTCAATAGTACAATCTTTAGTCAACAAACTTGGCAAATGTGCTTCATTTTTAATTGTTATTGGTTTGTCTATTACAATAAATATTCTATTAGCAGCAGCAGATCCTTGATAAGCAACCATGTTGAGTGTGGCTAAAGATCTTATAGGCTGGTAGGCAAGCATCATCGCTGCTAAAAAAGAAAAAAAATTATTTATACCAATTTCACCAGTATTGATTAAT
>MDSV01055288.1_pt1 | contig 10620 bp, 7 predicted proteins | sample 810851 | NCBI WGS metagenome assembly MDSV01 (sample SAMN05326640, study PRJNA326480) | marine metagenome | isolation source: seawater | place: Atlantic Ocean: North East | collected 2012 | reverse complement strand
TTCATTCCAAATGATGGCCCTAAACTTGGCTCTCTTAAACAAACAATAGACTTTTTTCCTATTTTATTTAAACCATCTGTTAAACCAACTGAGGTTGTAGTTTTACCTTCACCAGCTGGAGTAGGGCTTATTGCTGTTACTAGGATTAATTTACCATCTTTTTTTTTTTTCAAAGTTTCTAAAAATTGAAGTTTAATTTTTGCAATATATCTACCCATAGGGCTATAAACTTCAGCTTTATCAGGAACACCCAAAGCATCAAGAATTTGTTGTATAGGCTTCATTTTTGCTGCTCTTGCTATTTCAATATCTGACTTAACTTTGCTCATTTTGACGTTTTCTTTAATGTTAAAACTTGTTTGACGATCGATTATTATCCTTTTTTAACAATTTTTGAAAGTTCTAAAAAATATATATAAAAAAAATAAGAATTATTTATATTGTTTGCTGTAAAATTAAATTATGCAAAAATATTCAGTATTTAACCTAATAAAAAATGCTTTTAACAATCATGAAGGTTGGGAAGTAGCTTGGAAAGATCCAGCTCCAAAAAATGAGTATGATGTTATAATTATTGGTGGTGGTGGCCATGGTTTAGCCACAGCTTATTATCTTGCAAAGGAACATAATATTAAAAAAGTAGCTATTATTGAAAAAGGATGGATAGGTGGAGGAAATGTTGGGAGAAATACAACAATAATTAGATCCAATTACATGCATGATGAAAATGCTCTCTTTAGTGAATTTGGAATGAATTTGTGGAGAAGCATGAGTCAAGAATTAAACTTTAATATAATGTTTTCACCAAGAGGAATAATTAATCTTGCTCACTCTGATGCACAAATGAATGCTTACTCTAGAAGAGGAAATTCAATGAGACTGAATGGCATTGATGCAGTACTCTTAGATAGAGAGCAAGTAAAAAAAATTATTCCTATGGCAGATTTTTCAGAAAACGTACGTTTTCCAATTTTTGGTGGGTTGATGCAACCAAGCGCTGGAACAGCCAGACACGATGGAGTTGCTTGGGGGTACGCTCGACAAGCGGATTCCATGGGAGTAGATATAATTCAAAATTGTGAAGTTACAGGATTTGATGTTGTTGCAGGAAAAATTAAAGGAATAAGAACTTCAAAAGGAAATATAAAAGCTAACAAAGTTGGATTATGTGTAGCTGGAAGCACTTCAATCCTTGCTGAAAAATTAAATATGACACTTCCAATAGAAACACATCTTTTGCAAGCATGCGTTTCTGAACCAGTAAAACCAATTTTAGATCATGTAGTCACTTTTGGTGCAGGTCATTTTTATTGTAGTCAATCTGATAAAGGTGAAATGGTAATGGGAGGAGATTTAGATGGATACAATAGTTATGCACAAAGAGGAAATTTACCAACACTTCAACATGTTTTAACAGAAGGAATTGCAATGATGCCATTTTTAAGTAAATTAAAAATGCTTAGAACATGGGGAGGCATAATGGATATGTCTATGGATGGTTCTCCAATTATAGATAAAACTCATATTGAAGGATTATATTTGAATTGTGGTTGGTGTTACGGAGGTTTTAAAGCTACGCCAGCTTCAGGTTGGACTTTTGCTCATACAATAGCACAAGATAGAGTTCATGAATTAAATGCTGGTTATAGTTTAAATAGATTTAACACAGGTCATTTGTTAGATGAAAAAGGACTTGGTACAAAAACTTGGATTTCATAAATGTTACACATTAAATGCCCTCATTGTGGATTGAGATCTCAAAACGAATTTGCATATGGTGGTGATGCAAGCGTTAAAAGACCAGAATTAAATAAAGAAGTTTCTGATAAAGAATGGAACCACTTTGTATATTTAAGAAAAAGTTTAAGAGGAAAACATTTAGAACTATGGCATCATATTTCAGGATGTAGACAGTGGATTAAAGTTCAAAGAGACACTGCTACCCATGAAATATTCAAAACCTTTAAAGCTAGTGAAGAAATTTAGTTATGTCACAAAACTTTAGATTAAATAATATTGGATTAATTAATAGAAATAAGAAAATTTCATTTAAATTTAATGGAAAAAAATATTTTGGTTATGAGGGTGATACTTTGGCCTCTGCATTAATTGCGAATGGAGTCCATCTTATTGGAAGAAGTTTTAAATATCACAGACCTAGGGGTTTTTTTGGTGCAGGAGTTGATGAGCCTTATGCTGCAGTTCAATTAAATAGAAACAATGAGACTGAACCCAATGTAAAAGCCACAGAACAGGAGCTTTTTGAAGGACTTGAGGCAAATAGTGTTAATTGTTGGCCAAGTGTAAATTTTGACATTGGTGCTATTAATAATTTATTAAAAATGTTTTTTCCAGCAGGTTTTTATTACAAAACATTTATGTGGCCAAAAAGTTTTTGGTATAAAATTTACGAACCATTTATTAGAAAAGCAGCAGGTTTAGGTGTTGCATCAACAAAACATGATAAAGAAAGATATGAACACAAATACGAATATTGTGATTTATTAATTGCTGGATCAGGTCCATCAGGTTTGGCAAGTGCTTATTCTGCAGCAAAAAATGGAGCCAAAATAATTTTAGCTGAAGACAAAGCAAGATTTGGCGGGACCCTTTTAACTGATGATGTAAATATTGGTAATCAAAATGGAAAAGAGTGGGCTGACAACATTATATCTGAACTAAAAAAGATGCCGAATGTAATAGTAAAAAATAGATCACAGGTCTTTGGTTATTATGATCATAATATGCTTGTAATGTCAGAAAGAATTAGTGATCACTTGCCTATAACACAAAAATATATTCCAAAACAAAGACTTTGGTATATTAGAGCTAAAGAAGTAATTATATCATCTGGTTCAATTGAAAGACCATTAGTTTTTGGAAACAACGATACGCCAGGAGTAATGTTGTCATCTGCAGCTAAAGAATATTTAAAAATTTATGGAGTTTTAGTTGGTAAAAAACCTTTAATTTTTACAAATAATGATAGTGGCTATGAAACAGCAATAGAATTTAAAAAAAATGGTATTGAACCAATTATTTTAGATACAAGAAAAAATCCAAATTCAGAAATAATAAATGAAGCAAAAAATTTAAATATTAAAATTAAATTTTCTTATGTAGTTGTTGTTGCAAAAGGATATAAAAAAGTTAAATCAGCAGAAATAGCAAAAATTTCAGATGACAAAAAAATTTTAAGTAATATTGAAAATATTGATTGTGATTGTATATGCGTTTCTGGATTTTGGACACCTACAATTCATTTAGCATCTCAATCAGGAGCTAAAACAAAATTTAATAAAGACATTGATGCTTTTGTTCCAGATAAATCTAAACAAAAAGAAACAACAGTTGGAGCAGCAAACGGTGTTTATACACTCGAAGAAACTTTAAAAACATCTTTTGATATTGGTTATCAGTTATCAAAAAAAATAACTTTAAAAGATAATAGAGTTTCAGTGCCATCAGTAGTAGAAAAAAAATCAGAAGTACATGATAAATTTTGGTGTGTACCACTGCCTGAAGGAAAAAATTATAAAAGGTTTTTAGATTTCCAAAATGATGTATCGGTAGCAGATATTGAATTAGCTTTAAGAGAAGGTTATAGATCAATAGAGCATGTTAAAAGGTATACAACTCTAGGGATGGCAACAGACCAAGGTAAAACAAGTAATCTTAATGGTTTACAATTAGTTTCTGAAGTAGAAAATAAAATAGTACCTGAGGTTGGGCATACTACTTTTAGACCTCCTTATACGCCAGTTACAATTGGAGCAATTGTTGGAAGGGAAGTAGGAAAACATTCTAAACCTACAAGAAAATCTCCAATGCATAAATGGCATGAAAAAAATAATGCTATTTTTGTAGATGCAGGAGTTTGGTTAAGGCCCAGATATTATAAAAGAGGTGATGAAACTTTATTTGAGGCTTCAAAGCGAGAGGCTAAAAATGTAAGAAAAAATGTTGGTGTTTGCGATGTAACTACCTTAGGAAAAATAGATATTAAAGGGCCTGATTCAGCAGAATTTTTGAATAGAGTCTACACAAATGCCTGGTTAAAGCTACCTGTTGGCAAAGCAAGATATGGAGTAATGTTAAGAGAAGATGGAATTGTTATGGATGATGGTACTACAACAAGGATTTCTGAAAATCATTATCATATGACAACAACAACAGCTCAAGCAGCAAATGTTTTATCACATTTGGAATATTATTTACAAATTGTTTGGCCAGAATTAGATGTTAATGTAGTTTCAACAACAGAACAATGGGCTGGAGCTGCTATTGCTGGACCAAAATCCAGACAAGTTTTACAAAAATTATTTCCAAAAATAAATCTTTCAAATGAAGGTTTGCCATTTATGGGCTATTTAGAGAGCGATCTATTTGGAATTTCTGCAAGAATATTTAGGATCTCATTTTCTGGAGAACTTGCTTACGAAGTTAATGTTCAATCAGATAATGGGAATTTCATGTGGGAAAAAATAATGGAAGTAGGAAAAGAGTTTAATATAGAGGCTTATGGAACCGAAGCTTTATCTACTTTAAGAATAGAAATGGGGCATGTTGCGGGCTCAGAACTAGATGGCAGAACAATTCCTTATGATAATTCTTTAGAAGGTATGGTTAGTAAAAAAAAGGATTTTATTGGAAAAAGATCACTCAATAGAGAAGCTTTTGTAGCAGACGATAGACAAAAAGTTGTAGGTGTTGTTCCTCTTGATAAAAAAACAAGTATACCTGAAGGATCTTATTTAGTTAAGGATGCAAACGCTAAATTACCTAATCCTAAATTAGGACATGTTTCTGCATCTTGTTGGAGCGTTGAATATGATAACCCTTTTTCATTAGCGATCGTTAAAGATGGTAAAAATATGATAGGTCAAAAATTATTTGCCTTATCTCCATTGAAAAATAAATCAATTCCAGTAGAAATAGTTTCATCACATTATGTCGATCCGAAAGGAGAAAGAGTAAGATCATGATATCAATTTCTTCACTAGAAAATATTCATCAAAAAGGTCTATTTGGAAATTATGAAGGCAAAGATGAAAATGAACTTATTACAATTTCTGAAATAAAAAATTTATTAATAGTTCAAATAGTTAAATATAAAAAATCTGTTTTTTCAATAAATAATATTAATATTGAAGGAATTAAATTACCAAATGAAACTTTAAAAGTAAATTGTAATAATAATTTAAGAATTTTATGGTGTGGTCCTGATAATTGGCTTCTAATATCAACAAATAAAGAATTGCTAAATGATATTAATAAATTATTTAATAGTAATGATTTTGCAGTAACTGATTTATCTCATTCAAGAACTGTTATTGAATTAGTAGGTAAAAATGCAAAAGAAATATTAAAAAAAGGATGTCCATTTGATTTTGATAATTTACAAAAAAATAATTGTGTAAATTCAGTTTTTAACGGCATAACGATTACTATTGACATGCTTAATGATAATCCAAATAAAATAAGATTATTTTCCCTTAGAAGCTTTGGAGAGTCTTTTTATCATAGTGTAACAGATGCATGTTTAGAAGATGGCTTTAAAGCTATTTAATAACTTCAGCTATACCTAACCAAGCATTAACATCTTTGCTTGCAATATAATTTGATTTAAAAAATTCTTTCATTTTCCATATTTTTTTTTTATTTAATTCTTCAATTTTCTTATCAAAACCATATTCCTCATAAATACCCTCATTGATAGTAAAGCATATTAATCCTTGATTTTTTGTAATTCTTATAAATTCATCTAAAGCTGGAGGTTTAACATGTCCAAAAGTAAATGTTCCAACACACATAACAGCGTCATAATTATTATCGTTAATATTAATATTTTTATTTAAATCAATTTTAGAGAGATTTTGATAAAGATTTTTTGGAACTAAATCTAATAATTTTTGTGATAAATCTGCACCATCAAAATAATGATATCCAAATTTTTTTAATTCTACACCTACTAAACCAGTGCCACAACCAGCATCATATATTTTTGCATTTTTATTTTTTGAGTATTTTTTAAATACTTCGACTGTTTCTTTAGGACCGGTATAATTCCACTCGGCCATATCTTGATCGTATTTATTTTCTAATCCCCACTCATCATAATAGTTCATGACTTCATTTGTAGTTTTTAATTTATAAATAGGAATTTTATTTCCGACGTCTTTTTGTGCCATATATAAAATCTAACAATAATAAGATTTGCATTCAATAAGTATGATTAATTACAACTTTAAGTTTTAATAAAAATAAGCTTTATTTAGATATAAAATCGATATAGGATTTTGTCTTAAATGAACAAAACAATAAAAAAATTTATTGTAATTGGCTATTCAAATTTTTATTTGCTTAATCTAAATAGATTTTTTTATCACTTAAAGTCTAATTATTTCCAGAGAAACTAATTAATTAAAATTCAATTAAAAAAAATTAATTATAATTAGGAGGAAATATGGGAAAAGATTTAATTACAAGACTTAATAACGGACCTGTTCTTTGTGCAGAAGGATATTTGTTTGCAATGGAAAGAAGAGGATATTTATCAGCTGGTGCTTTTGTTCCAGAAGTTGTATTAGAACATCCAGAAGTACTTTCTCAGCTACATAGAGAGTTTATTAGAGCTGGCTCAGAGGTTGTTCAGGCATTTACTTATTATGGACATAGAGAAAAACTTCGTCTTATTGGTAAAGAAGAACTATTAGAACCTTTACAAAAAAATGCATTACAAATTGCAAAAGATTCAAGAGATGAATTTAAAGATCTTGATTTATTAGTTTGTGGAGATGTCGCTAACACAAATATTTATAATCCTGATGATAAAAAAAGTCATTCAGAGTGCCAAAAAATGTATGAAGAACAGGTAGCTTGGGCTAAAGAAGCAGGAGTTGATTTTATAGTTGCTGAAACGATAAATTGGACAGAAGAGATGAAGATTGCTCTCAAAGCTATTAAAGATGCTGGTTTAATTGCTGTAACTAATTTTTCAATTAAAAAAGGAGACAAAACAAGAGAAGGTCATTCGCCCGGTGATGCATGTAAAATTATGGAAGATCTTGGTGCAGACGTAGTTGGATTGAATTGTTATAGAGGACCAAAGATGACAATGAAACTTTTGCCTGAAATAAGAAAAAAAGTTTCATGTCATGTTGCTGCATTACCAGTTCCTTATAGAACTACAGAAGAACAGCCAGGTTTTTTAAATCAGACTGATCCTGGATGCGATTGTATTCCTGGAGGAAATGCTTTTCCGGTTGCATTAGATAATTTGTATTGTAATAGATTTGAAATGGCTGAATTTGCGAAAGACTGTTTAAAAGAAAATATAAATTTTATTGGTATTTGTTGTGGAGCAGAACCTCATCATGTAAGGGAAATGTCGGTGGCTTTAGGTAGAAAACCAATTTCTTATAAGTATTACCCAGATATGAGTAGACATTGGTTACATGGTAAGGATAAGTCTTTCTTAGATTTAAATACTAAAATGAGCAAAAAATACTAGTTTGTTTTTATGGAAACACATGCCAAGGTTGTTGTAATTGGAGGTGGAGTTGTAGGTTGCTCAATTCTTTTTCATCTTGCAAAATTTGGTTTAAAAGATTGTATTTTACTAGAAAGAAACGAGCTTACCTCTGGTTCATCTTGGCATGCCGCAGGATCTGTACACGCAATTTCTTCAGATCCAAATATCTCTAAATTAATGGCTTATACAATTAACCTATATAAAGAGATTGAGGAAACATCAGGTCATTCTGTTGGATTTAAACCCAGTGGGGGTTTTTATCTAGCTTCAAATGAGATTTGGGCAGACTATTTAAAAAGAGAAAGATCTAAGGCAAGATATATGGGACTTGATCAAGAGTTTATTTCATTAGAGGAAGTTAAAAAAAAACATCCATTAATAGATCCAAAACATTATATTTCAGCACTCTGGGATCCAATTGATGGAGAAGTAGATCCTTCAGGGGTTACTTATGCTTACGCAAAATCAGCAAAAATACATGGAGCAAAATACTATACCCATACACCTGTAATAGAAACTAATCAGCAAAAAGATGGTTCTTGGGAAGTTGTAACCAAAAAGGGAAATATTAATGCCGAAATAGTAATTAACGCAGGAGGTTTATGGGCAAGAGAAGTAGGAAAAATGGCAGGTATTAATCTACCAGTCCAACCTATGGAACATCACTATTTAATTACTGAATCAATTCCAGAGATTGTAGAGAGAAAAAATGAACCAAGATTACCAATTGGAACTGATTTTGAAGGTAATATTTATTTTAGACAAGAGGCGCAAGGTATGTTGTTAGGAACATACGAATTTAAATCAACCCCTTGGCAAGTTAAAAAAACACCTATGGATTTTGGACATGAGTTACTTCAACCTAAATTAGATAATATTCAAGATCGACTTGAAATAGGATTCAAAAGAATACCAGCTTTGGAAAGAGCGGGTATAAAAAATATTATTAACGGACCATTCACTTTTGGTCCTGATGGCAGTCCATTAATAGGACCTGTGCCTGGTAAAAAAAATTATTGGGTTGCAGTTGGAGTTATGGCAGGCTTTTGCCAAGCAGGAGGTGTTGGAAAATGTATTGCAGAATGGATTATAGATGGTGAACCTTCATTAGATGTTTGGGCAATGGATGTTGCTAGATTTGGACATTATGCTTCTCCAGAATATGGGACTATAAAATCTTCAGAAAATTATGAAAGAAGATTTATTATGACTTTTCCTAATGAGACATTACCAAAAGGACGAAAACAAAAAACAACTGCTTTATATGATAGATTGATTTCTAAAGGTGCTGTTATGGGAGATAGTTTTGGTTTAGAGCAAGCACTTTGGTTTGCAAAAGATAAAGAAGATGCTTTTGAAGAACCAACATTTAAAAGATCACGTTCTCATAAATATATAGAATCTGAGGTTTTAGCAGTAAGATCTGCTGTTGGAGTTTGTGAAATTGCAAATTTTTCAAAACATGAATTTACAGGACCTGATGCCCGAAAGTATTTAGATTTTATATTAGCAGGAAGAATTCCAAAACCAGGAAGAATTACATTAAACCCAATGATTACAAAAAAAGGTAAACTTTACGGTGATTTAACTGTCGCATGTCTTAATGAAGAAAAATTTATGATTTTTGGTTCTGGAGCTGTTCAAGAGATGCATAGAAGATGGTTTGAAAAATATTTACCTAATTCGGGAGTTAAATATAAAAATAGATCAGATGATTATCATGGATTAGCAATTTCAGGACCCGAATCTAGAAAATTAATTTCAAAAATTTCTAGAGAAGATTTTTCAAATCAAGCATTTAAATTTAGAGATACTAGAGAAATATATGTTGGAGGTGTTCCAGTAATAATAAATAGAATTTCTTTTACTGGTGAGCTTGGTTATGAAATTTATACAGCTCCGCAATTTCAAATAAAATTATTTGAAGAAATTGAAAATAATGGAAAAGATTTAGGTCTTAAAGTATTTGGAGGAAGGGCCTTGATGTCTATGAGATTAGAAAAAAATTGGGGAGCTTGGACTTTAGACTTTAGACCAGATTTTACAGCTGCTGAGTCTGGTTTGGACTTCTTTATTAATTGGAGTAAAGATTTTTTAGGTAAAGAAGCAGCATTAAAAGAAAAACAAAATGGACCTAAAAAAAAATTAGTTACAATGACAATTGACACTGAAAATATTGATGTAACTGGAGATGAAGCAATATTAAAAGATGGAAAATGTATTGGATATATTACTTCTGGTGGTTATGCACATCATGTTAAAAAAAGTATGGCTATGGGATATGTGCCAAATAGCTTAGCAACTAATGGAAGTGAATTAGATATTGAGATAAATGGAAATCTTTATAAATCATACGTCCAATCTAAGCCGTTGTACGATCCTGATGGAAAAAAAATGAGATCTTAAAAAAAACCACCTATATCTTAAAACTTATTCTATTATAGGTTGTTTTTTACATTTCGTCAGGTTGATTTTCTAATCTCAATGTGTTGTCATTATGAAATATAAACTGAAAAAAAGGGAAATATGAACATTAAAAAAATACTATTTTCTACATTGTTAGTTTTTGGTATCGGATCTTTTTCTGGTATAGCAAACGCAGCATGTGGAAAACTGGTTATTGCTGAGCAAAACTGGGCATCTGCTGAGTTAATGGCTAACGTAGATAAAATCATTTTAGAAAAAGGTTATGGTTGTGAAGTAGAACTTATACCAGGTGCTACTATGCCAACCTTTACTTCTATGGATGAAAAAGGAGAACCAGACATGAACCCTGAACAATGGGCTAATGCTGTTTACACTCCTTTAAAAAAAGCAGTATCTGAAAAAAGATTAATCATAGGTAACAAAGCACCTATTACTGGTCTTGGAGAAGGTTGGTGGATAACTCCAGGAACTGCTGAAAAACATCCAAAGATAAAAGGTATGACAGCAATGGAAATATTGGAACATCCTGAATGGTTTCCATCAAAAGAAGATCCTTCAAAAGGAGCTTTTGTTGGTTGTCCAGCTGGATGGGGATGTCAATTAGCTAATGCAAACCTTTTCAGAGCTTTTGAAATGGAAAAAAAAGGATGGGTATTAAT